>SDBV01010874.1_pt1 | contig 11883 bp, 15 predicted proteins | sample 2277081 | NCBI WGS metagenome assembly SDBV01 (sample SAMN10402039, study PRJNA504765) | marine sediment metagenome | isolation source: marine sediment core GS10_PC15, 223 cmbsf | place: Arctic Ocean: Southern Knipovich Ridge | collected 2010
TATTGGTATTGAACTTGATGAAAAGTATACAAAATTTGCTACTAAAAGACTTGGGTTGTAGTTGTTAAAGAGTATCAAATATAAAGTCTTCTTCGCCGTCTATGATGACATGTAAAGCATTTCCTGCTGTTGTTTTCTTCCACCCAATTACTTCAATATGTCCTTTATGTATTGACCGGTGACAGTTACAACAGATAACCGCCACATTACTTTTTTTGTACGTCCCAAGTTTGCTTCCTGGTATTATCCTGTGGTAGTCTAGAATCTCTGTAGTTTCTAGTCCACATATCTGACATTTCTTTGTTAGAAGCTTTTTTATTTTTTTGTCTATAAGTTTTCTTTTTCTTCCCATTGTTTTTTCCCGAATATATAAGTGAAATCGGAAAAATAAGAAGAAAGATTCACTAGTGAGAGAAATTATTTACAACAAAGAATTAAATATAAAGTACTTTGATAATGACAGGATATCAGATAGTATTAAAAAAACAGGTAAACTGACTCATATTCTAGAAGATTGTTGGGGTAAAGATTACATTGAAGAACATTTATACCCAGGTGCAGTTGTTTTAGATGTAGGAGCCTATATAGGAGATTCTACAAGGTTCTTTTTAGATAGAGGTTGTATAGTATATGCTTTTGAACCAAATTTTGAACCTTTTTTATGTTTACAATATAATTGTCCTCAAGCTATTTCTCTCTTTAGGCCATTAGGAAAATCAGGTCAAAAAGTGTATTCTGTATGGTCTGATATAGGAAGCACCAAATTAAATGGACAAGCATATCATGTAGAAGATAACAAGCGGAGTGATGATTGTGATATACCACAAATAGAATTGTCATTGTGTGATTTTATGCATTTAGAGAAGTGTGATTTGCTTAAATTAGATGCAGAGGGTTCAGAATATAGAATACTGGATAATGGTAGACCTTTTATAGAAAAATATAAACCATTCCTCATGACAGAAGTTCATAAAAGACAGATGGATAGGCAAGGAGTTACTATACAAGATTATATAGAATTGTTAGCAGAATTAAATTATGAACGTGTAGGTAAAAAAGGTGTGGATGTTTTTTATAAACATTTGGGAAAAAAATGATTAAACTAAAAAGAATACAATTAAAGGATTATTGTGGATATAGAGATGCAGAATTTGATTTTACTTCTTCTGGAAAATTAAAATCATTAGTTTGTTTCTTCGGGGAAAATGGATCGGGAAAAAGCATGTTGTTAGGAGCAATTAACATATTATCTTCTGCTCACAGATTTTATGGAAGAAATAATGAATTATTTTTCCGCAAGTTTACTTATAGTCCCGATTATGATCCTATTAAAACAAATTATGAGATAGAATACGCTAATAATAGTGTTTGGGCTACAGAAAATTTTAAAGATAAAATTGCTGAATCAACTAATCACATGGAGATGGTAGGAATTTTTGATACAGATGATGGTGATAAAAAAGTTGTAATTACAGAAAAAGGTATACAAGAAAACGAACTACCAAAAGATAGACTTTCATATGGGTATTTCATAGACGGAGATCATCCTATGAACACCCAAATGTTTCAATTACACACTGATATGGATGAACTATTTGTAGATATGGCAAAAGATATTTTCGGTCTTGAATGTTATTTAGACAAGAAAGTAAATGATCTAGATGGCACAGGTGATACTTTCTACACTGATTTTGTGATAATTAAACATGATGGTACGAAAGTTCATTACAAAAACATGTCTGCAGGTGAGAGAAAAATAGCAACAGTGTTGAGAAGTTTATGTAACCCGATATATATTAAAGATTTATATATATTGATGATAGATAATATTTGTATGCACGTTTACAAGGATAGGCATGCTGTTATGGTGAATAAGCTCATAACTTCTTTTCCAGACAAACAATTCTTTATCACTACACATAGTCCTATTCTCGTAGGTGTTAATGATCCTGTTTATGGTATAGATATCAAGCCTTATTTACCTGAAGAGTCTCTTTATCCAATAGAGAGTATCAAGGTGAAAAAATAGAAGATACAATGTCACTAGTATGTTGACTCCTGAACAAAAATTTGCTTTCTATCACATGTGTAAAAGTCAATGGACCTGCATTTACGCTCCAAGGAGAAGTGGTAAAACATATTTAATGACAGAATATATTCAACATAGACTTGAAAACGATTTAACTCTAAAGGATATAATGGTTGTTACTAAATTCAGTATATCAAAACATTCTTGGCGCACGAAGTTTCCTGGTATATGTACTGGAGTGGTGAGTACTGAAGAAACAAAAATGTCTCAAGTATTTCTAGGGAAAAAACCGAAACTCATAATTGGTGATGAGGTTTTTATACCCAAAAAATTAGAGATTGACGCTAAAACTATTTGTTGTGGGAGTAGATATGAGTTTTTAAATATTAACAAATTTTTAAATTTTTGCAAAATCAAGATATCTCTGGATTTAGATTGGACTTTAATTAATGAAAAAGGTCTAGTGTATATAGGCAATAATACTGAAGATGGCTGGGAGTTAAAGATGAATACTGGGGATATAGAAAGTAATTGGAACCCGAGTTTTCCAACAAATTATTCAATGTCGTTTTCTGTGAATGATATAAATCCTATTGAAAGTAAAGCTCATTCTAATAGCCCTTTCCGTTTTATTGATTTAGAGTAGAACGTGTTGACTGATCAGCAAAAATCTGCTTTTTATCATATATGCAAGAACCAATATTCATGTATTTATGCTCCAAGGCGTGCTGGTAAAACTTTCTTAATGCAAGAATATCTACAGCATAGACTTGATGGAGATTTACTTCCGAAGGAGATAGTTGTTATTGTCCCAAATATGGTAATTGCTCGTGATTATTGGCTGAAACAATTTCCAGGTATATTTGTTTATTCAGGTGCTTCAGATGTTAACGAAATTCGTTTTAAAAGACCGGAGTTAATAATAGGTGATGAGGTTTTTATATCTAATGAATTGACATCTCTTGGAGCAAATATTGCTTGTTGTGGCACTGAAGGAAAATTTCAGTCTTTTGAGAGTTATAATAATAAAGCATATCCTAAGAGTCCTTCAACTTGGGTTATGATGAATGAAAGCCATGAAATAGTTACAAGTGATATAATTAGCGATATAATAAAAGAAGATTACAGCATAGGTTCTCAAAATGGAGTTTTTCATGTGAAAAAAAATAATGACACTTTCCGATTTCTTGATTTGGAGTAGAACATGTTAAATAATATAAATAGACCATCATGGACAGATTATTTTATGGCACTAGCTTTTGTCGTTTCACAGCGTTCTTTAGATCCAGATACCAAGCATGGGACTATTGTTACGCATAGAGATAACACCATTTTATCTACTGGATACAATAGTCCACCGAGAGGTTGTATAGATCAGAATGTGCCATTAACTAGGCCAGCTAAATATATGTGGTTCGTACATTCGGAAAGTGCTGCTATCGTTAATGCTGCTCGTCATGGTATAGCTTTGAAGGATTCTACTTTTTATATTACTGGTCATCCTTGCGAAATTTGTTTTAGAGAAATCATCAACGTTGGTGCGAAAAAAGTTATTTATGGGCCTGTGAACTCTAATTGCGTATCAGAAGATACTAAGAATGTTATTAGTGAAATGATGATTGGACATGCAATTGAATTAAGAGAGTATACCAAAGATTGTGGTTTATCTTTTATGAATATTTTTATCAATTTGTTCAAATACATGAACAAAAAAGAGATTCCTACTGATTTTTTGAATTGTGAGAAAAGATGGTAAAATTTATTTCATTTTTGAAAAATTTATACTACAATAACCAGTTTAGAAGATCATTTGGGTTTGATGATATTGCTATTAAACAACAAAAGAATGTTTGTACTTCTCGTTTAGATGCAGATATATCATCAGAAGTTATTCGTGGTATATCGAGACCTGTACCATTGATTGCATCTAATATGTCTACTGTTATTAATGCTGATTTTTATATTAAATTATACAAATTAGGTGCTCTTGGGTTTATGCATAGGGCTTTACCAGAAGATGAATATTTTAAACAAGTTTATATAATTAAAGAAAAATGTGATCTTGTTTGTGTGTCTGTTGGAATAGGAGATAGACAATTTTTATTGGCTAAGAATTTAATAATAGCTGGAGCTAATGTTATTGTTATAGATATAGCTCATGGTTTTAGTGATTATGTTGTTGATATTGCTAAGAAGATAAAAAACTATTCAAAAAGCACAAAAGTAGTTATAGGGAATACTATTAATGTCGAGTCTGCTTATGCAGTAAATGATTATGCTGATGCACTAAAAGTTGGTATTGCTCAAGGTTGTTTTGCTGCCGGTACCAGAATTCTTATGAGCAATGGATACTATAAGAATATCGAGGACGTTGTTTATGGTGATATGGTTATTAATAAAAATGGAAAACCAGCAAAAGTTAAAAAAAGTTTCTGCACAGGTTTAAAAGATACTATAAAAATAGATACTTCGATTTCGATTGGCCCTACATATTTAACTGCTGACCATAAACTTTGGGTTGGAGACCTTAATTCGACATCAAAAAAGACTATACAGAGCAGAGGATATGCGAAATTACTAGATAAGCAGTCGAAAACAAAACCGAAAAAAGAAAAATATGTTTGGAAAGAGATAAAAGACACGCAAAGAGATGTTTTGCTTATGCCGAAACGTATACAGTTTGACCTACCTAAGACCTTTGATATTCTAATAAAAAAGAGGAATGGAGGCAACTATCTCTCCGGGGAAAAATATGTTACAGAATATATGTTAACACCAAGTTATGAATTGGGATACATATTTGGAACTTTTTTGGGAGATGGCAACGCGAATTGTCACGTTCAACACATAATTAACAAAAATAGTGGAAAAGTGTATAGTTCCAAAACTGGGAGTATTAATTGGTCATTTGGGGCAGATGAAAATGATATTGTTAAAAAATTATCAGATTGTATAAGAGTGGTATTTGTAAAAAAGACAGCCATATCTAAGACGGTAAGGAAAAATGTTGTTATTGTGAGTTTATACTATAAACCCCTCGCTGATTTTTTGAATAGGTTCGGCAAAAGAGACAAAAAAAGATTACCAGAGAATCTTCTGGTAAGTGATGGAAGTTATTTACAGGGATTGTTCGATGGACTTATCGATAGTGACGGGACTAAAGAAAATAGAATTACCTTTGCGAACACATCTTTATTTTTAATAGAACTCTTTAATGTTTTAAACTATCTTTTATATGGGTTTTTCCCCAATAACACTAAGCAGATAGTAAAAACGAGTAGCATTATGACACAAGAACAAATAAACAATTGTAAGCCATTTTATGTTTCCGAAAAAATTAAAACTGGGACAAAAAGGCTCACAAAAGATTATCAAATAGTCAAATTGCTAAAGAAAAATAGTATAACTGTGCGTCAAAAAGTTTATGATTTAGAAATAGACGACGAAACGCATAGTTTTATAGCCAACAACGCGATAGTCCATAATTCTGCTTGTGAAACTGCTATTGCGACAGGTTGTACTGAAAAGCAGTTTAGTACAGTTTTGAAGTTCAAGAAAGTAAGTAAAAAACTTGGATTACCGATTATTAGTGATGGAGGAACAAGAAATCCTGCTGATGTTGTTAAAGCAATAGGAGCTGGAGCAAGTGCAGTAATGGCTGGGCAAATATTTGCACGTTGTCCAGAAAGTGCTGCTGAAGTAGTAGAAATAGAAGGAGAGAAGAAAAAACTTTATGCTGGTATGTCTTCTAGGTATGTACAAGATATGTGGAAAGGTAAACTGAAACCAGGAACTTGTGTAGAAGGTAAGGTTGTATACCTTAAGATGGGAGAACCTGTAGATAAGTTTATTGAAAGATACAGTGGGGCAATAAGATCTGGTTTAACATACTCTGGAGCACGTAATATAAAAGATTTTCAAAAGAAATGTCAATTCATAAGAATCGATTAACAAAGGAGTGAAAAAACTTTTATTGTATTTAAAAATGTATATTCTTTTTTTGGATGGGTACCAGTGTTAAGTGAAATCATAAATATTATAACTGTTATTTTTGTTAAGTTAATAGAATCATTGAAGCAACAATATAGACTTCTTACATATCCTATAGAACCACAACCTACTACAGAGCCACAACCTGTTGTAGAGCTACAAGTTGAACAGGAACCTGTTGTAGAATTACAGGCTGAACAGGATATGTGTTTTGATCCTTCTGAAATGGTTTTTGATAAGAAATGTTTGCGTCATTTGACTACTGAAATTGTCGCTCAAGAAAAGTTTATCAGGCTTATCAATGATAATCTTCCAAAACCTCTTGGTAGTGCTCTTGGTATACTTTGCAATATGTTAACATTAGCTTCTTATTTAAAATTACATTTTAAGTATATTATAAAATTAAATAAAGAGAAGTTTTATGAAAGTTGTAGGGATATAAGTGTTTTAGTAGGACAATATGACACAATTGCTGCTAAATACTTACAAAATCAGATAGAGAAAGGAATTGACATAACGGATCCTGCCATCTTATATCGAGAGATAAATAATGCTTTTCAAAATATGTTTAATAAAAGTTGGTGTGAGTGGCTCAAGTCTTCTCAAAAAAAGATAAAAAAACATCTATCTTTGTTAGCAGGTTTAGTCAATCATGCTGATCTACATGATGCACAACTAATAAATATTTTAGTTCAAAAATCTCTTCTTGCTGCTCCTATCGGAGAAATCATTGAAATAGATGATGACGATGATGATGAAATAAATCAATAGTTGAAAAATCTTGTGATGAATAAAAAATCTACTTATTTAGATGAAGTGACTGCACGCAAAGCACTACTTTATGCATATTCGCAGAAACAACCGATCTTTGATCTTTTTCCTGATATTTGTATAGGCATATCTGGTGGTTCTGTTGTACGCGATATTTATAAGTTTTTGCACAAAGAAGATTTTTCTTGTAAAGATAGCAAATTTCAAGATATTGATATTTATGTTGACAAGAATCAAAGAAAAAATATCAGAGAATGTCTTCTTGAAAATAATGAAGTTCTCTTGAAAGGTCATATCTATGAGAAAGATACAAAATACTTTTATAGAGGAAACAGGTTAGATATCATATTCGTTGATACGGATAAAATTACTGTACGTGAAGTGATTAAAAAATTTGATATGATACACTGTTCTGTAATTCTTACAAAATATGTGTGTAATTTCAATATTATAAAGAGTCATGTAGAGGTTCTTCGTAGTTCATTACCTTGGGGAGATTCAGGTGTTTCTACTATGAATAGCATATATAGAAAAGAAATTATATTTAATTGTATCAAGAGCCCGTCTTCTACTATGTATCGTGTATCTAAATATTCTAGAAGAGGATTCTTTTTAGGAAAGGAACAAGCAGAGTTATTTACGACTATGATTGATAAATTAAAGGTTTTGCGAGACAAAAAAACGGAAGAAATACTCTCAAAAAATAATGCAATTCCTGAGAAAAAAGATACTATTGATTATGAAAAACTAGATAAATGCAGTGATTCATATTCTAGTAGTTGTTTAGATGGAGTAGAAGTTAAATCTAATATTTCTTTTATGTCAAAATCATATGGTTTTGATGATGTTGAGTTAAAAAGTACATCTAAAAAAACAAATAATGTTTATAGATTTATAGATATTTGAGGCTAAATATGGAGAGTAGTTCAAAAGTAGAAACTCACAAATTGTTGTGGTCACCAGAGATTTCAAATTACACAAAAGAATTAGCTTCATTTTTTGCTACGCCTGGTTCTATTAATATATACAAGATAAAACAATTTTTTGGGCATGTTTTGTCTCGTATTTTTGGAAGGATTAATAGTGTTAAAAGAAAACATATTAAATGTCATATAACATATGAAACTTTAAGAAAAATATATTCGTTGTTTATCTTTTATAAGGGAAATGAAAACTATTATGGAAATTTGTTTTGGAGACGAGTTAATTCAGTTGTTACAGCAAATTCGTCAAGTTCGATTTCTTCTCCATATTGGGATTTTAAAGAAAGAAAAATAAGCATACATGAATTTGCAACGGTTGAAAATAAACCGTTAAGCGAGAACGGGTTATGTTCATGTGTAGATACCTTTTTTTATAGTGGACCTTCGACACAATCTCCAAGTGCTCCAACTTTTCAAGTTGTAAATCCTTTAGGATATATAGAAGCTTATAATTTTATGTTGAGTCTTGATGATGAAACTGGCAAGAATAATACATTTATTAAAGACAACAAAATATATTCACTAAATCATTGTTCTCGTGATAGAGAAGATTGTTATTTGTTGTTTGAAATAAATTCTAATCCTACTGTTTTGTCATATAAAACAGGAGAAGTAGATAAAAATACTTTGCTAAAACTTTCTTCTCCTATTTTGTATTCTATTTCTGAGCATTGTTTGTATTGTATTCCTGGTATTTTAGAAAATCATGAAACATTTTTAAAAGCTGCAGTCTCTGAAACACTAACACTAAAAGAAGATAAAATTCCAAAATTGCAAGAAATACCCCCAAAAACAGAAAAGGATTCTTTTAGATTTCTTGATATTTAGAAATATGGACAACAAAATCATCATATCATTTGGGTTTTTTGTCCCTGCGAATGTACAACTGTTGACATTCTACTGCTGATAAATCAGTGTAGATTCTTCCTTCACAGGCCCAGTTTGAAACCTGGCGCCTCCAGAAGCTCAACGGGTCTGCCCAACCCTGATATTTTAGTTACAAGACGTTTTAAACAGATAGCTTGGTTCTCGCGTATCAGTTTAAAGTTTTTACCTTTAAGGTTTTACTTTCAAGAGGTATTATTTCTTGAAAAACCAAATACCTTATTCTGTTGTCAAAGAGCAACTAACTATTATAATATATCGAGAAACACCTGAAGAACCTTTTAAGAAATATTTCTTTTTTTTCGTTTTCATCTACAGCCGCTAAAGCAGCGTAGTTTTCACACTCACACTTTTATAAAATTAATGCAGAGAAGAAAAGTTATTTTTTAACAAGAAAATCCTATTGCTTGTGGAGGGAATGAATAGTAAAATGAATCTCATAAAAAAGAAGGATTTCTATGACAATATAATGAATGTTATTATAGATTTTACAAACTACTGTAGGGCATATGTGAAGTAACGCCTGTGGAGATGAGAAAATTTTGTGGTCGTCAACGAAGTAGGAAAAAGAATATCTCTATATTAGGGAGATATAAGTCCCCAAGGCTTGCCTTGTGGAGTGTAATTTTTTAAGCACTAAATAGGAGTTTAGATATGGTCCAATCAGAAGATTCTAATGACAAGATTTATTGTGATTCTTTTTACTGGGAAAGCTATTTTACACCTGTTCATGAGGCGAGTGAACTCGATCATTTCTTAACCACATTTTCTGTACCTATAATGGAAACTGATGTGAAAAGAGATTGTTTCACAACAGAAATTATGGCAAGTGATATTGTGTGAAAAAACTGCTGAACAAAATGGTTTTTTTAGATTATTCTCTATTTTTGCTGCTATAATTTGATGCTTGTATCTCTGTTTAATATGTGATTTATTTTTTAAGAGTAAAATGATGGAGCAATTAGTAGCTGCTGAACCAAAAAATAATGTGTTAGTAGATTATTTTATTAATTTGTTAGAAGAAGAATTATCTTTTCATCGATTCTTTGGAACTCTGGTATTTAATCTGTTGCCGATTCCCCCTCACTATAAATCAGAATACGAGCAGTTAACAGGTGAAGTGGAACAATATCTACATTTTTGTGAAACAGGAGGGAGTAATAATCAAGAAGAATTTGTGGAAGAGTCTTTTTCTCTCTACAACAAACTTATTCGATATTATGAGACTATTGAACTTGAACTAGATGTTTTAGATTTTTACAACTAATTTGGTTTTTAAGGAAAAAATATGAGTCATAAAACAGGTCATTCTAAATTCCGTAGAAGACGTAAAATTGGATCAGAAAAACGCAGACAACGTCGCAAGAATAATAAGAACTAAAAGGAGTTAATAGTGAGTGATGAATTTGATAGTGGGAATGCTATGGAAATGACTGAAGCAGTAGAAGTAAGAGTTGATTCGCCTGCGTCACCGGAAATGGAAATGGATGCTGGGATGGAAGAAATTGGATTTAACTCTACATCTTCTGGTTCTGGTTCCGGAGCAAGTCATTCTTCTACTTCTAGAAAAATTCGTAAGGGAAATTCTTTGTCTTCTAAGGATGGGCTTGATATTAGTGAATTTCTGTTAAACAAAAAGTTCGCTGAAAACGTTGAATTACTTTCAATTCCAGATGTGAAGATGAGAGTCATTTGTTGTAATTTAGGTATACACAAATTAAGAGACTTAAAATATGCACAACATGTAGATCTACGTATTTTGGCTATGTTGTTTATGGATAACACTATAGAGTTCATGAAATCTATTGGTTACAAGTATGTCGGTGAGTTATCTTTTGACGAGGGTGGTATGCCATGTCCACCTAACAAAAAGATTTGGACGATAAATGGTGAACGGGTCCAGATTATGGTGGGCGGATTACGTTTCTTTACTAATAGTATTGATAATATTGTTTTTAGTTGCTATCCTTATAGAGAACATTCCTCTGTTATCGTAGTATATCATAAATCTGAATCAAGAGCAGTTAATCTTATTAGCGATTTATTAAAATATACAGAAAAACATAACATATTACGAGGAATAAGGTTACGTTCAATTGATATGGTAAATGGGTCTTTTGAAGAGATTAATATCCCTGAAGATTATGCCTGGAAAAATTACTATTTCCAAGATAGTGTTAAGTCTTTGCTAGAGCTTGAAGTTTTTGGGTTTCTCAAGAAAAGCGAAGAATACAATAAAGTTGGAATTTTAAAACGTGGTCTTATGTTTACTGGGCCTGCAGGATCTGGAAAAACAACTTTGGGGAAAATTATATGTAATTATACTAAGGGGTTTTCTTTCCTTTGGATCACACCTGACGTTTTGAAACAAAATGGATACGTACAAAAGTCGATATTATGGTTATATAAGCTGGCTAAATATTTGTCTCCATCAATAGTTTTTCTTGAAGATCTTGATTTGTTTGCTAGTGATAGAGATATTTCCTCTGATTCTTTGCAGCTTGGTGCTTTGATGAATATATTAGATGGTGTAAATACTATAGAAAATGCTATCACTATTGCTACAACAAACAGAATTGAATTAGTTGAAAAGGCTATAAGCAATCGTCCAGGTCGTTTTGATAGAGTGATTGAAATAGGACCATTGGAGAAGGAATTAAGAGAGAAAATGTTGTATGACAGGTCCAAGGGGACTTTTAATATCGATAAGAAAACAGTAGATTATATCGTATCAAGAACAGATGGATGGACTGGGGCAGAAATTCAAGAATTAGTGAATTCATGTCATTTGTATTTTTTGAACAAAAAACAAAAATCCAAGAAAATATACATTAAGATGATAGACGAAATTTTTGAAAGATTAAGCAATTTTGGAGTGAGAGCAAAGACTTCAAAAGTTGGGTTTGGAGAGTAAAATGTGGAGAAGTGATGATCGAAAAAACAGTTATGAGTCTAGGTGTGGCATACAGAGTAGCAGATGTTGCCGAAGCTGAAGGTAAAAAACTAAAAACAGAAAGTTTGTTTTGGCCGGTGCATGACGAGTTGGAGGATGAAGATTATGATAGTGCATTACGATGTGCAAAAGAAACAGGTGTCCCAGTGTCTGATTATCTGAACAAAATATTAGATGAGAGAAGAAATTCCAGATACAGGTAATAACTTTAACCGAGATTGAGATGGAAATTTCAAAGACTATCGGCATTATAACTTTCATTTTTATAAGTC
>SDBV01010875.1_pt1 | contig 11883 bp, 8 predicted proteins | sample 2277081 | NCBI WGS metagenome assembly SDBV01 (sample SAMN10402039, study PRJNA504765) | marine sediment metagenome | isolation source: marine sediment core GS10_PC15, 223 cmbsf | place: Arctic Ocean: Southern Knipovich Ridge | collected 2010
CGGGGAGATAGCGCCTGGGGATCATAGCCGCCGTCTTGCGGGAAATGATCCGTGCCAAGGGCAGGAACAAGACAGGGGGGCCCGTGCAAACCCACCTGCCCCCGCGGGTCAGGAACACGCCCGAATCCGGGAACCTCGCGCCCCCTTCGACGGGATCTTCGAGGCGCGGCCGCGACGGTCACCGCCCGCGGGGGAAGCATGTCCTCCTCTCGCTTCCCGCTCGGCCCCGGCGATGGCAGGTGCATGCGGTCCCGTCTTGACGCGGGGGGCATCATCCGCGAAGATCGTGCCATACCCGAGAGGAGCGACGCGATGAAGGTGCGCCTGCGAAGGCCGGAGGTCATCGAGCGGAGACCCGAGGCACAGGGCGGGCCCTCGGGCCGCCATCTCACGACATGGCAGGGGGAGTTCGAGGGGAGGCCGGATCGGTGGTGGCGGGAGGCGTTCGCCATGCTGGTCGGCGAGGATCTCCAGGGCGTCTGCGGTTTCAGGATCACAACGGCGGGCTACGAGTTCGAGTGTGGCGAAGACCAGATCGATGACGTCATAGAGAGGCTCGTCGCCGCTGCCGGAAGGGCCGGACCCAGGGCGGAGCGCAACAAGGCGAAGGACAGAAGGCACGAGGATACACTGAGACTCTTCGCGAAGGTCGAAGAGATCAAGAACAAGATGCATGAGGAAGCCGAAGCGGTCGAACAGGTTGCCGCGCGGCGCAAGCTGCAAGAGGAGATGGCCGAGAAGTTCAAGAGCCTTGAGCAGTAGCCCTCGGCCCTACCGCCGCGGCCTCGGGCGCACGGGCAGCGCATCCTGCACGGGTATCTCGCCGCGGAGCATCCTCGCGCCCTCACCGACCAGCCAGAGGTAGTGGTCGGTCGGCAGGCCCTCGTACGTGAGGAACGGGCTCGCGCCGACCGGCGGATCGTTCGTGCACTTGAAGATCGCGGTGGCCTCGTCGACCTCGTCGAACATGGCCTGGTAGACCATCGCCGCGCCCGAGCGCTTCGCCTCGGCGAGCTGCTTCCAGAGGAAGCGGCCCTCGAGGCGCGGTATCATGCCGAGCTTCGACTCGGGCTTCATGTTGTGCCAGCTGAAGCCGGGGAAGACCACCGGGAGGTAGTCCTTACCGCGCGCGCGGCACCACTCGACGTCGGGCTTCCAGCATCCGGTCGCGTGACGCGCCACGCCCGCCGGATCGCGGTAGCGGCCGACCGTCCAGGGGCTAACGATGTCGGCCTTGAGGATGATGTCATGCACCGCTCTATCCTGGACGCAGTCGCGCTTGAGCTCGCGCCACCAGGTCGGCACGCCGAGCATGACGGTGTTGGGCCCGTAGCGCCCGTCCGTTTTGAGAAACTCGACGAGCTGCATGCATTCGGCCAGCGTATACTTGCGCCCGTCGCTGAAGCCGATCCCCCACACCGCGACGACGGGCCGGCCCTTGTGACGAAGGTAGGCCTTGTCCTTCGTGATGCGCATCCTGTCGACGAGGAGTTTCCAGTCATCGATCACGTGCTTCATCTCGCCGGCCTTAAGACCCGAGAGGTCGTACATGACCGCGTACGCACGGCCGCTCAGGTTCGCGCCCTCCCGGCAGTGGGCGAGGACGACGTTACGATGCCTGAGCGACTTCGCTCTCGACCGGAACACCGAAGTGGCGAACCGCTGGACGAAGGCGCCGTCGATGCCGTGCTCCTTCATCCACCCGAAGTGACGAAGGACGGTCTTCCTGTTGTAGGAGCTGAACACGTGCGCCACGCTGCCGTCGGCGTGCCGGAAGGCGGTTGCGTACTTCTCGTCCGGGTCCATCTCGCTCACGTCGGGCCAGATGTCGATCGTGCACCGGCCCGGCTCGAAGCGGCCGCGCTTCGAGTAGTGGACCCACCCGCGGCCCGACCCGTCGCCTTCCGCCGCGAACCACCCCTGGTAGCCGCACATTACTTTACCGGTGAGCGTGGAGATGTCGACGCCCCGCCTCGAAGCGCCCTTGTAGGGCTTCATCGCGGCGAGCGCGTCCTCTTTCGACGGCGCGCGTTCCCTCGCCATGGCCGCACCCGTCGAACAGGCGAGCGCGAACCATCCCGCGAGGAGCAGGCGGGTGGCATTCCCGCATCGCGATTCGCTCATTCCATGACCTTCCCGTGCCGCCCTGGCAGCGTCATTGTCTCACGTGGGCCTCCGGATGTCACGCGACGCCCTACCTGACCGCCGGCCGCGCCCTGATCGCCTTGACGTGCGGCGAGTTCGTTGACTCCAGCCAGCGGACCAGCCGCGCTTTCATCTCCTCGGCCCGCCGGGCGTATTTCTTCCTGTCCGGGTTCTTCCCGATGAGGTTCGTTATCTCGTGGGGGTCGTCCTTCATGTCGTAGAGCGCGTCGACGATCCGCGTGGTGCTCGACCGGGAGCAGATGTACTTCCACTCGACGGTCCGCACCATGTAGTTCGGCCCCCCGCCGGCCGGCCACTCGGACACGCAGAAGTCGACGCCGCCGTCGCCCTTGCCCTCGATAAGAGATCGGAGGCTTCGCCCCTCGGACTTGGGCGCGCGCGCTCCCGTGTAGTCGAGAATCGTGGCGAAGAGGTCGACGTGCGAGACCGGGCCCGTGACAACGGAGCCGGCCGGTATCGCCCCCGGTAGCCGCATGATGAGCGGCACGTGCGCGGCGCCCTCGTAGAAGGCCATCTTGGAGTGCATCCCGTGGTCGCCGAGCATCTCGCCGTGGTCGCTGGTGAACACAACGAGCGTGTTCTTTTCGAGCCCGAGCTCCTTGAGCTTCGCCAACAGCCTGCCGACCCAGTCGTCGACCTCCCTCACCATACCGTAGTAGTTGGAGGTCATCTGCTGGACGTGGGCCCGGTTCCTGTAGCGCTGCATCTCCTCGCTCCGGGCCCGCCCGGCGTAGGGCGAGTTGTCCATCGGGTCGTCGATGCTCGCGGGCGCGGGGATCTCGTCGGCCGGGTACATCCCGTAGTAGGGCCTGGGCAGCACCAGGGGAGGATGCGGCGGGCCAAAGGAGCACGTGATGGAGAACGGCCGGTCCTTCACCCGTTCGAGCGCGTCCAGCACCTCGCCCGCAACGAACGCCGTCCGCGTATACTTCGCCGGGATGTCGAGGCAGCCGTAGCTTCCGGCCTGGCTCCCGAGCTTGTCGGGCTTCGCCTTGCCGCCTTTCCCGCGCTTGGCGCGCCTCGCCGCCTTGGCACGCTCGTCGAGCACCGACTGCGTCATGCCGTACCGCCAGTCGAGGGGATCGGCCCTGTAGGGCCTGCCCGTCGACTTGTCGATGAGCTCGCCCGCACGGAGCTCGCGCCTCTCGGGCAGGTTCGCGTCGAGCCATCTGACGTACGCGTCCCTCTGACCCGGGATGCCCGTCCCGCGCGAGTGCTTGCCGGTCTGCCTGACCTTGTTCCTGTAGGTCGCGGCGAACTTGTACGGCGTGTGCCACTTGCCGTAGTACTCGGCGTGATGGCCCTTCTTGGCCAGTATCCCGTCGAAGGTCGGGACGTCGGGGACGCCCGCGCGGTCGTAGTCGGTGTTCCTCTCGACGCGCACTGAGTGCGTGCTGTGCCCGGTAAGTATGACCGCCCTGGCGGGCACGCAGATGGGGCAGTTCGTGTACGCGTTCTCGAAGTAGGCGCCCTCGCGCGCGAGGCGGTCGAGGTTCGGCGTCCTGAGCACCTTGTTGCCGGCCCGCCCCAGCGCGTCCCATCTCTGCTGGTCGGTCATCACAAAGAGCACGTTGACCGGCTTGCCGCCGGGCGGGCCCGCCGATGCGTTCCGTCCGACCGCGAGACCCGCGAGCCCCGCCCCGGTCGCGGCCATGAAATGTCTTCGGTCCACCATCCGCATCCTCCGGCCCGGCGGCGGTAATCGCCGGACCCCCGTCGGGCGCTAACGCGCCCGGCACCCGTGCGGGCCGCCTATCTCCGCTTTCGCTTCTTGCGCTTCCGCTTCCTGGCGAACGGCTTCGCCCCCAGAACGTCTTTGGCCTTGGAGGGGGTCCGCTTCTCCCAGTCGGCGAGGTGCGCCCTCAATTCCTCTTCGATGGCCCTCGCTCTCGCCTTGCCGGCCAGGTTCCTCGTCTCGCCGGGGTCCGTCTCACGGTCGAACATCATATCACCGTGCGCGCGGAAGTCGATGTTGCCGAACCGCTTCGCATAGACGGGGGGAGCAAGCCAGTGCCCGAGCTTGTACCGCTCCGTGATCACCGACACCTGCGACCAGTTCTCAGAGACGGCGTACCTACGGCCCACCGCCTCGCCCTTCGTGAGGGCCGGCACGAGCGACCGTCCCGCAGGCCGGTAGTCCCGCGGCGCCTTGACCCCGGCCGCATCGAGAAGCGTCGGATAGAGGTCGACGAGCTCGACGAGGTCCTTACAGGTGACGCCCTTCCGGAAGCGCCCCGGCCAGTGGACGATCAGCGGCACGCGCAATGTGTCCTCATAGACGTTGTGGCCGATCGCGCACTTCTCGATCATCCCGTGCGCGCCGACGAAGTCGCCGTGGTCGGCCGCATAGACGACGATCGTGTTGTCGGCCAGCCCCTCCTTCTCGAGGAGCGCGCGTATCCGTCCGACGTGATGATCGATCTCGGTGCAGAGCGCGTAGTAATACGCGATGTAGGCGCGGTAGAGGCGGACGTCCTTCGTTGCCTTCGCGAGGCACCACGGGCTCGTCTGTCTCCTCCGCCACCTCTGGAGCGCCGGCGGCAGGTTCGCGGCGGGCTCCTTCAATGTTGCCGGCAGCCTGATCCTGCCCTGGTCGTACATGTCCGCGTACTTCCGGATCGGCGTGTAGGGCTGGTGGGGATGGTAGAAGGAGCACCACGCGAAGAAGGGGCGGTCGCCCTTCGCGCACTCGCTGATGAACTCCATCGTCCGAGCGGCGGTGTAGGCCTCCATGGTCTCGTCGGGCGCGAGCCGCGAGACGCTCGACGCCATGGGCGTGGAGATGCCCTTCCCGAACTCCGAGGCCCAGTCGCGCTTGAACGCCTCGAGCTTGCCGCGCTCCTCGATCCAGTCCCAGTAGCACTCGTCGGACGGATCGTTGTTCATCTTCATGGTGGTGCAGGTTCTGTCCCATCCCCCGTCCGCCGCCCGGGCGAGATGCCGCTTGCCGAACGCCGCGGTGCGATAGCCGCTCTCGTTGAGGACCTTCTGCAGCGGGCGTATCTCGGGTATCTCAGGAGAAGACGGGGGCCGGTCGGCGTTGTGCAACACGCCGAGCGTGCGCGGATACTGTCCGGCCATCATGGAGGTCCGCGACGGCACGCACACGCCGTCCTGGCAGTAGGCGCGAGCGAACCGCGTCCCGTCCTCGGCCAGCCTGTCCAGGTTCGGGGTCCTCACGTCGGGATGGCCTTCGCAGCCGAGGACGCCCGCGTTGTGCTGGTCGCTGAATAGAAAGAGGATGTTCGGGCGAGGCCCGGCCGCCGAGACGGCGTCGCGCCCGACCAAGCCCCCGGCCGCGGATGCCGCGCCCACGACGGCTCCCTTCAGCAGGTCCCTACGCGTCATGCCGCTCATTCGGAGTCCCTTCGCCCGCCGGCCGCCATCAATGCACCCCCAGCGCGAAGAGCTCCCGCCGCGTCTTCGGGTAGTCCTGCATCACGATGAGCTCCATCAGCCGGTCGCGGAGCTCTCGCCTGGTCTCGGCGTGCCCGGGGTCGGCGGTGAGGTTCTTCTGCTCGTCGGGATCGTTCCCGAGGTCGAACAGCTGCTCGCCGCCACCGTCGGGGTAGAAGGTGTAGCACCACTCCTTCGTGCGGATCGTGCGCGCCCACTGGCTCGCGTGCGCGGAGTCGATATGGTTGTAGCTCTCGGAGTAGGCCGCGTCGCGCCAGTCGGCTGGCTCCTCCTCACGGCAGAGCGGCAGGAGCGACCGCCCCGGCAGGACCGGGATGTCCTCGGCCGCCAGTTCGAGATATGGCCCCGTCTTCGGCATCGGTGGCATCGCGAGGCCCGTCATATCGAGCACCGTCGGGCAGATGTCCTCGAGCTGGACGAGCTCGTTGCGCGTCCGGCCCTTCGCGATGCCGGGCCCGGCTACTACCAGCGGCACGCGGATGCACGCGTCGTAGTGCTTCTCTTCCTTGCCCGTGAGGCCGTGGTCGAAGAACATCTCGCCGTGATCGGAGAGGAAGATGACGTATGCATTCTCGAGCCGGCCCGTCTCCTCCAGGCAGTCGAGGATCCGCCCGAGCTGCCGGTCGAGGTGCGCGATGTCGGCGAAGTAGAGTTGCCGCGAGTAGCGCCAGTCGTCCGGGTCGGGGACATGGGGCTTCCTGCGTGCGAGTTCGCGCGGCGCGTGGGGGTCGGCGGCCCACTCGGCGGGCACCGGCTCCGGGATCCTCTCGACGTCCACCAGCTTCATGTAGTTTGCCGGCGCCGAGAACGGGCTGTGCGGCTGGACGTAGCTCACGTGCGCGAGGAGCTGCCGGTCGCGCGGCGTGTCCTTCAGGAACTCGAGCGCGTGCCCGGTGATCCAGTTCGTCTGCGAGACCTCTTCGGGGAACGGCAGCGTGTATCGTCCGGCCGTGTTGAGCGGGAACTCAGGCGTCGCCCACCCAAAGCCCTTGCGGACCCTCTCGATCCGCTCGCGGAGGCTTTCGTCCCCGGGCCCGCAGGTCGCATAGTCAGGTATCCTCGACGGCCATATCGTCGCGAGGACCGACTCGAAGTGTTCGGGGTGCTCGCGCTCTACCCAGTCGAGCCACTCGCCGCCGCGGGAGTCCTCGGTGATGTGCGTCACCTCGAAGCCGTAGGGTCGGAAGTCGGGCCGCAACCCCGCGAAGTGCGGCAGTAGGTGAACCTTCCCGAGCGCGCCCGTCCGCCAGCCGGTTTCCTGAAGAACCTGCATGAACGTCGGTAGACTCGGGTCGAGCTTGTAACCGTTTTCGAGGACGCCGTGAGCGCGCGTGGCGAGTCCCGTCGCGATGGTCGCTCGGGTTGCCATGCACACCGGGTTGCTTGTTATCGTGTTCGTGAAGGTCGTCCCGCGCGACATCAGGCGCTCGATGTTAGGCACGGGGACCACGCCGCCCAGCGCGGCTTCCAGCCACTTGGCCGAGAGCTGGTCGACCATGAAGAACACGACGTCGGGACGGTTCATCCGGTCCCCGCTCATGTAGCGTCCGGCAGATACGCGCCGTGTCCTTTGAGCCGCGCGCGCAGCTCAGTAGTGTCGATCCCGTGGACGTCACCATCGGCCGAGGCGGCCATCTGCGCTGCCAGCCCCGCCGCCTCGCCCATCGCGAGGCACACCGGCATCACGCGCGTCGAGCCCTGCACCACGCGGTCGGTCGATATCGATCTGCCGGCCACGAGCACGTTCTTCAGGCCCTTCGGCGTGAGACACCGGTACGGGATACCGTGCGATTCACCCTTCTTGTAGCTCTCGAAGCGTCCGCCGACGACCGGCTTGCCGTCGCGCTTCACCTTCTCGATCTCGTCCTTGGCCGTGTGGATGTCGATGAAATAGCAATTGCGCGCGATCTCGTCGGGGAAGCTCCGCCGTGCGAGCCAGTCCTCGAGCGTTAGCACGTAGTCGCCGACGATGCGCCTGGTCTCGCGCACGCCCATGAGCGTCGCGGTGGCCGCGAGGTGCGCCCCGCCGAACGCCTTCGGGTGGAACTCCGCGAGCGCCCGGCGGATCTCCTCGGCGAGCTTGCGCCCGTCCATCATGGCCTTGGAGACTGACTCGGGCCTGGTATTGTCCACGTCCCACAGGTGCCCGGCGTTGAACCCGACCGTGCCCGGGCCGATAAGGTTTTGGCAGAGGTGATCGTCCTTGATGAGGGGGAACTTCCCGGACCTCAGGATGCGCCAGACGGGGCTATCCCGGTTCCCGCCGTGCAGGTTCGGGCCGTGCGCGTAGTGGTACGAGTCGACGTTGCTCAGGATGAAGCAGTGCGTCGCGGGCTGCATCTCGCCGGACTCGTCGCCCTTCTCGAACTCCGCGCCCGCCCATGCGGCGAGGTCCGCGTCGCCGGTGCAGTCCACGTAGGCGTTCGCCCTGACCGCCGAAAGCCCGGCCTTTCCGGCAAGAACGAGCGCCGATACCTTGCCATCATCGCCCGCCTCCACCGCGGCGAGCATCGTGTAGAACGTTACTTTCGCCCCGGCCTCGGTGACCATGTCGTCGTAGACGCGCTTCAGGTGCTCGGGGTCGATCGCGGCCCAGTCGGACTTGGACGCCGGCTCGTGCGGCACGCCCTTCTTCGACTCGGCGAATACCTTCTCGGCGATGCCGCCGTAGATGGTCCTTTCCTTGTCCGAGAACGGGCACCACGCGGGCACGAGGCCTGAGGTCCCCATGCCGCCGAGGGCCCCGGTGGCTTCCACCAGAAGCGTCTTCGCGCCCTCGCGCGCGGCGGCTATCGCGGCGGCGCATCCGGCGGGCCCACCCCCCGCGACCACCACGTCCCACGAGTCGTCGAGCGGGATCGAGCGCGGCTTCATCTCGTACGCTTTCATAGCCATGCCCTCCAAGCGCTGCGCGGTCGCATGACGGGAAAGCCTATTGGATGGGCCCGGCGCGTTCAAGTTGCCGGCCGCGTTCGAGAGCTAGTCCGCCTTACGGGGATCGGTCCCGTTCAGCCACTCCTCGATATCGGTATAGCCGTCGCGGTCGGAGTCCCTGCCGCACGCGCGGCGGTCGCGCAGGTCGAGCCTGTAGCTCTTCGTGTCCCCGCCCGCTGTAGATACCTCCCATGCCACGAGGTGACCGGGCGCGGGTGATGCCTCACTCTCGAGCTTTGGCCAGCCGCCGACCTGCTTCTGCGAGTCGATGGTGTCGCCCTTGCCCGCCTTGACCTTGCCGACGACGCGTTCGTCGACCGCGTCGCGCGCCGGCAGGACCGCGCCGCAGGACTCGAGGACCTTCCTGTAGGCCTCCGTGGCGGAGTCGGTCGCGACGGGCGCTGCGGGGAAGGCCTCCTTCCGCTTCTTGTAGCTCCCGTGCACCACCTTGCCTCCGTCGTGGTGGTTGCCCTCGAAGTAGATCGTGGCAGTGGAGGTCGCGCCGAAGGAGCCGGTCTTGGTGACGTAGTTGCCGACGTAGTTCATTCTTACAGGATCCTCCGCCGTGTAGCCCCGGCCTCCCTTGTGGACGACGTTGTTGCGGAAGTCGAACAGGATGCTTCCCTCGCCGTACGTTCCGGGTCGGGGCGAGCGGCTCCTGTGGAACGCGTAGAGGTTATGATGGAACGTAACGTTACCGTTCGTCCGGATGAGCGAGCCGTACCCGTGCGCGCCCTTCGCGTGGGTGCTCTTGTTGAGGCTTTCGCTGATGATGCACCACTGCACGGTGACGTTCGTGATGTCCGCGCCCGAGACGGAGAGCACCTCGTCGTTGGCCCAGCTGGTCGAGCAGTGGTCGATGATCACGTCCCGCGAGGGCGCGGTGATGCACAATGCGTCGGTCTCCCACTTCCTGCCTTCCTTCGCGAGCTTCCTCCCCACCTCGTCGCCGGGCCGGAAGCGCACGTGCCGCACGATCACGTCATGGGTGCTCACCGATGTCCCGTAGTTCTTGAGGCACACTCCGCCGGCGGGTGCTCTCTGCCCGGCGAGCGTAAGGTACGGCTCCCTGATCCTGAGCGACCCCTTGAGTTCAATCACCCCCGCGACTCGGAAGATGACAATACGCGGGCCTTTCGCCTCGACCGCCGCGCGGAGGCTCCCCGGGATAGCCCTTTCCCTGCGGGGCACGTAGTCCTTCAGGTTCGTGACGAGGAGAACCCGGCCGCCGCGGCCGCCCTTCGAGTACGCCCCGAAACCCTCGGCGCCGGGGAAGGCGGGCGTTCTCTCCCGGCCGAAGGCCGAGGCCGCGAGGAGGGATAGCGCCACAGCTCCGAGGCCCGTTGCTGTCATGAAGTCGCGTCGTTTCATGCGCAAGTACCCCGCAAGCTGGATCGGCCGCCTACCGCTTCTTCTTCCCGCCCCCGCCGCGGAAGAGCTTGAAGACCGGGTTGTCGGAATGGGCCGCCTTCATGATCCGCGCCATCTCCTCGACGATGCGCGGGTTCTGCCGGGCCAGGTTCTTCCTCTCGCCGATGTCGGCCGCGAGATCGTAGAGCTCGATAGGCGCCTCGGGGTTCCTGCTCACGCCCTGGCGGATGGCCTTCCACCGGCCTTTGCGCACCGCCTGCTTGCCGCCTCGCTCGTGGAACTCCCAGTACAGGTACTCGTGCTTCTTCTGTTTCTTGCCAAGGAGCGCCGGCAGGAACGAGATGCCGTCGACGCCCTCGGGGGGCTCCACGCCCGCGACCTCGCACGCCGTCGGCAGGAAGTCCCAGAATGCCGATATATGGTTCGTCACCGAGCCCGGCGCGATCTTGCCCGGCCAGCGCGCGATCATCGGCACGCGGATGCCGCCCTCGTACAGGTCGCGCTTAATGCCCTTGAGCGGCCCGCTCGCGCCGAAGAATGCGGGATTGCCTCCGCCCTCACGGTGGGGGCCGTTGTCGCTGGTAAAGGTAACCACCGTGTCGCGGTCGATCCCGAGTTCCTTGAGCTTCGCGATGAGCCTGCCGATGTCGCGGTCCATCCGCGTGATCATCGCGGCGTGGTTCTTCTGCGGCTCGGGCCATGCTTCACCTGAATAGGGCTCGTCGGAAGGCACCTCCATGCCCTTTCTTCCGGCCTCGTTGTTCGCGTGCGGGATCGTGAGGGCCAGATACAGAAAGAAGGGCCTGGCCTTGTTGCGCTCGACGAACGACAGCGCCTCGGCGGCGATCAGGTCGTGGCTGTACTCGACCTTCTCCGAGGCGACGCCCGACCCTTCCTTGCCGGCCCTGGGGACCACGTTCTTGAGCCGCACGCGCTCCGTGTTCCGGAAGAGGAATTCCGGGTAGTAGTTGTGCGCGTGGCGCTGGTTGAGATAGCCGTAGAAGTAGTCGAAGCCCTGGCGCGTGGGGACGCCGACGCTCTTCTCCTCGCCGAGGCCCCACTTGCCGACGAGGCCGGTCGCGTAGCCGGCGCGTTTCAGGATCTCGGCGACCGTGACGTCCTCGGGCTGGATGGGGAGGCGGGAGTTCCCGCGGATGCGGCAGTGGCCGGTGTGAAGCCCCGTCATGAGCACGCACCGCGACGGCGCGCAGACGGTGCTCCCGGCGTAGTGGTCGGTGAAGCGCATGCCCTCGGCCGCGAGCCGGTCGATGTGGGGAGTCTTGATCCTCTTCTGGCCGTAACAGCCGAGGTCGCCGTAGCCCAGGTCGTCGGAGAGAATGTAGATGATATTGGGCTTCCGCGCGGCGCGGGCCCGACCCGCGAGCACTCCGCCCGATGCGATCCCCGCCGCCCCCGCCGCGCATCCTTTCAGGAAGTCACGGCGGCCGGTCGGCTTCATGATCGCCCTTTCGCGCCCCGCTCCGCTGTGAGCTATAGCCCTCTGCAATGGTAGGTGCTCGGTCTTGACGGCGCAAGCGCTCGTTGTCTGACAGTAGACCGCCCCGCCACGTCGCTCACTGCTTGCGCGCGAGGATCAAGGAGGGGACGAGAGGAAGCTGTACATCACGTAGCCCATGTAGCCGAGCGCCGCGAGCAGCCCCACCACTATCACGACGAGCGTGATCACGAGCTCCTTCGACGGCCCGTCGGACTCGTTCTCGTACTCCCATATCTCGCGGGAGCTTCCCCGGAGCTGGCTCGGGTTCGGCGCCTGCCAGTGCTGCACGACGAGGTCGTTCGGTCCGTCGGCGGGCCCGTCGGCGGGGCTGCCGGACTCCTTGAGTTCGCCGCCTTTGCGTTCCGCGCCTTCCTGACCTTCTTCCGGCGGGCGACCCGGCGTCTCGGCCGGGGTCCTCCGCGGCTCTTTCCCGTCGCTGTGGGTCATCTCGCCGGTCGCTTCCCGCGCGCCTTGCTGGCCCGTCCGCCGGTCTTCAC
>SDBV01010876.1_pt1 | contig 11882 bp, 11 predicted proteins | sample 2277081 | NCBI WGS metagenome assembly SDBV01 (sample SAMN10402039, study PRJNA504765) | marine sediment metagenome | isolation source: marine sediment core GS10_PC15, 223 cmbsf | place: Arctic Ocean: Southern Knipovich Ridge | collected 2010
GACAGTTGAAAAAAGAAGGTTACAATAATCTTGTTTTTAAAACTCATGCTGAATTAGAATTAATGGACCAGCAAAAAGTTTTCACTTTTTTTAAAGAAGAAAGGCCTGAGTATGTATTCTTAGTCAAGTTTAAAAAAATTTAATGAGCTTCTATATGTAACTGTTCTGGATGTTCTTGAAAGTATTGAACACCTTCCTTTATTATATTAACAATAGATCGCATTGGTAGCCATCCAGTTTTTTGTGTGATTTTCTCATTTTTTCCAATTAACAATGGTACTTCACTGGGCCTAAGCCTTTTTGGATCAATAAAAATTTCATTATTCAGATTATATTCTTTTTTCGCTAATTTCACGTAATCTGCAATAGTTATTCCTTTCCCAGAACAAATATTAAGAGGTTCCCCGAAAATCTTTTTCTCGCTAGTTAAGATATAAGCATTTACTGTATCTTTCACGTGTGTAAAATTGTCTCTTTGACCATTTAAATTTTCTACAATCTGACGATGAATAACACTTGTGACGAATTGAATACCCCTTCGCGGACCCTCATGATTAAAACCACGGGTAATTATACTTGGTACTTCATAAGCGTTATGGTATAACCATGCAATTTGCTCTGTGGCACATTTTGTTATACCATATATACTTCTCGGGCGGAAAGGATTTTTTTTTAGATCTTCAGTTACCGGGACTTCATGGGGATCTACTAATCCATACTGCTCACTACTACAAGCAACATGTACACTTTCCAAATCATCGTCACATCTACGTGCAGCTTCAAAAATCTTAATTGTGTCTATGATATTATTATATGAAACCCTCACAGGTTCTCTAAAAGATGTTGGAACAAAAGATTCAGCAGCAAGATGAAATACGGCATTGTTGTATTTTTTCAAATATTTCAAGAATCCTTTCGGTACTTGTTATATCAGCTTCATGCAGAAATATTTTGCCTCTTAAATGTTCAATGTTTTCATACATAGGAACAGCATGTCTACGAATAGTTCCATGAACTTCACATCCCAAATCTAATAATTATTCAGCTAAATGACTTCCAGTGAATCCGTTGATTCCTGTTATTAAAACTCTTTTTTCCTTCCAATATTTTTCATCAGGTAAAGCTGTATTTTGATTTTTGAATTGATTTAAATAATCTTCAATATTTTTAGGTTTTATGATAAAACCTTGTTTTTCAAGCTCTTTAACCCTAGGATTTTCTTTAATTACATTTTCAATAGGTATAAATTCGTCCATAATATAATTTACTATTATTATTTATTTATTTTTAATATAAATTATTAAAATGTTAGGCTGATTTTAATAAACTTCTATTTCTTAAGTTTACAAGTTAAATATTAAAAAAATCTAGGATGGATTTTTTTTTCTTTAAACCTTATTCTGTTATGACTTTAAAACTTTAAACCTGAAAAAATTAAATTATCGAAAAACTTAATAGAAAAATCTAACTAAAAAGACGTAATACTTAAAAATTCTAATCTCAAATAATGTAAAATAGTGATTTTGTGGTAAAAAGTCAGAAACTACAAATTGACAAATCATTTTTGACACATTCAGTAATATGAAATAGGAATTATATGAGTACAATCTTATGGTAGCCGAAAAAGTAATCCATGTGGGAGAATTTAGAACAACAGAAAAAATAAGAAAATATATTTTAGAGATCTTAGATAGTGGAAGAATCTCGGAATTTTCAAATGTAAATAATTTTGAAAAGAAATGGGCAGAATATATCGGAACAACTTATTCTGTTGCGGTAAATTCCGGTACCTCCGCATTAATTGCTGGATTAGAAGCAATAAAGAATAAATATCCTAATAGAGCAAACAAGAAGATTATCACCACACCTTTAACTTATATTGCTACTATTAATGCTATTGTGCTAACTGGCTTTTCTCCTGTATTTGTAGACATCGATACTAGTAATTTTGGACTTTTGCCTCAAGCTGTTGAGATGTATTTAGAACGCGTAGATGATCCTCAAGAATATTCCATAATTATTCCTGTTCATTTATTAGGTTATCCTGTTGAAATGGATAAAATAAACAAAATTGCAGATAAATTTGGTCTTTTAACGCTTGAAGATTCAGCACAAGCTCATGGTACAAAATATAAAGGACAAAAAGTTGGAACCTTTTCCCTAATATCCACATTTTCCTTTTATATTGCACATAATATCCAAGCAGGACAACTTGGAGCGATTAATACTAATGATAAAGAAATTGCTAACTTGGTGAGGCAAATTAAGTCTAATGGAAGAATGTGTGCATGTGATATTTGCTTACGTTCTCAAGGTAAATGTCCAAATCGATATGCTGATTTTGACCCTCGATTCACTCATAATGTGTTTGGTTATAATTTTAAACCTATGGAATTTCAGGCAGCTATTGGATTAGCTCAATTAGATGATGTGAATGATATAATAAAAAAACGTCAAAAAAATGTTAAAATTCTTAACGATTACCTCAGCCCTTTTTCGAATATTTTAAAGTTACCCAAATTTTCTGATGATGTAAGTTATTTAGCTTATCCTATTATCTTAAAAGATCTAAAAATTTCAATTCATAATTTAAAACATAATCTAGAAAAAGAAGGTATAGAAACAAGGCCTTTATTTTCATTTATACCAAACCAATTATCTTACAAATACTTAAAATCGGAATATGAGGGAAAATTACTTAATGCTGAATATGTCCATAAGAATAGCTTTTATATTGGATGTCATCAATATTTGGAAGAAGATGACCTAGAATATATTTATACAAAATTCAAAAAAATATTATATTCAATGGTGAAATAGATTGGTCGATGAAGATTTTTGGAAAAGTAGAAAGGTACTGGTAACTGGTGGTGGTGGCTTTATTGGCAGTCATTTAGCAGAAATTCTTTGTGAATCTGGTGCTAGTGTCTCTATTACCATTAGAAATCGAGAAAGTAATCATCAATTTATCAATCACTTATTGAATAAAATAAAAATTTATTACGGTGATTTAAGAGAATTTAAATATTGTTTAAAAGCAACAGAGAATCAACAAATAGTTTTCAACGTAGCTGCTAAAGTAGGAGGTTTAGAATATAATATTAAACATCCAGGTTCTATCTTTAGGGATAATATGCTGATTTTTATGAATGTTCTAGAAGCTTCTCGAGTCAATAATATTGAACGGTTTGTTACGGTAAGTTCTGCTTGTGTATATCCGAGATATTGTACTATTCCAACTCCTGAAGAAGAAGGATTCAAGGATGAACCAGAACCTACTAATCAAGGTTATGGGTGGGCTAAAAGGATGGAAGAACTCCTGTCAAATTGGTATAGAACTGAATTTAGGATGAATATCGCAATTGGAAGACCTTATAATGCATATGGCCCTAGAGATAACTTTAATCCAGAATCTTCACATGTTATCCCAGCACTGATTAAAAAAATCCTGGAGGGAGAGGATTCAATAGAAGTTTGGGGATCAGGAGAGCAAAGTCGTTCATTTCTTTATGTCACGGATTTTGCAAAGGGCTTAATAAGACTAGCAGAAGTAATGCCTAAAGAAACAATAAATATTGGAGCAGATGAGGAAATAAAAATAAAAGAATTAGTTTTTTTGATAAGAGAGTTGTCAAATAAAGATATTGAGATAAAGTTTGATACAAATAAACCAATTGGGCAACCAAGGAGAAAATGTGATACGACAAGAGCACAAACCATATTAGGGTTTAAAGTCCAAGTTCCTCTTCGAGAAGGTCTTAAAGAAACCATAGATTGGTATATTAGAAATTCTTAATTCATTCTTATATTAAATATCTGTAATTAAATAAAAAGGAAGGTTTAAAGATGAAAACAGCATTAATTACAGGAATAACTGGACAAGATGGGTCATATTTAACTGAGTTTTTAATTAATAAAGGGTATAAAGTATATGGGATTGTCAGGCGTTCAAGTGTTATGAATAGACAAAGAATTGAAGATTTGTATTATAAAAAATACAACTATAGCATGGAGAACATAGAAATTTTATATGGAGATTTAGGGGATTCTAGTTCTTTAAATAGAATTTTAAAGAAATGTGAGCCTAATGAGGTTTATAATTTAGCAGCACAGAGTCATGTGGGAGTAAGTTTTAAAATACCAGAGTATACATGTGATATAAATGGATTAGGAGTGACTAGAATATTAGATGGTCTTAAAAATTTAGGGATTAAAACCAAATATTACCAAGCTTCAAGTTCAGAAATGTTTGGAAACTCCTTAAATGATATACAAAATGAACAAACACCATTCTTGCCAAGTAGTCCCTACGCTTGTGCTAAAGTATTTGCATTTCATATTACAAGACTCTACCGAGAAGCCTATGATATATTTGCTTCGAATGGTATATTATTCAACCATGAATCCCCACGCAGAGGAGAAAATTTTGTAACAAGAAAAATCACTTTATCTTTAGCACGAATTAAAGTTGGACTTCAAGATAAGTTATTTTTAGGAAATCTAGATGCTAAACGAGATTGGGGATACGCAAAAGATTTTGTAGAAGCAATGTGGTTGATATTACACCATAACAAACCTGATGATTTTGTTATAGCAACTGGTGAAACACATACAGTAAGAGAATTCGCTGAAGAGGCAGCAAAATTATTAGGTTTTGATATTGAGTGGCAAGGTCAAGGAATTGATGAAAAGGGGATTGACTCTAATACAAGAAATTCAATTATTGAAGTTTCGCCACAATTCTATAGACCTTTGGATATAGATTTTTTATTAGGAGATTCTTCAAAGGCAAGAAAAGAATTGAATTGGAACCCAAAAGTTACTTTCAATAAATTAATTAGAATTATGGTTATGGCAGATTTAGAACTCTCTAAAAAAATAAAAACTCAGAAGGACAATGGAATTCTGATATAAAATATTACTTATCAATTTTTTGATATTCCTTATTATATCCAATTTCTTGTTCATCTAAAGAAATTTTATACAATAAGATTAAATACAAATTTTATATTATTTATAAATTAGATTATGGAAAAACTTATACCTATTGAGGAAATAATAGAAGAAAATATTAGAGTTAAAGAATTAGAACCACAAGGTTTTATAATTAATCCCGAAAAAATTGATAATTATCTTAAGGAATTTGAAAGTCGAAAATCTGCCTTTCCTGAAGAGAAATATTGGGAAGAAAAATGTGTTTTAATAACGGGTATTAGTGGTTTTGCTGGAAGTCACTTAGCTGAGAGATTATTAGATTTAGGATGTGAAGTTCATGGTATTATACGAAGACATGCATTTCCAATGCATGAGAACATAGAACATTTAAGACATAAGATCTTTTTGCATGAAGCAGATATTACTAGCGCAGAAAGAATAATTAGAATTTTTGACGAAATCCAGCCGAATGCTGTCTTTCACCTTGCAGCAGAATCTTTTGTTCCAACTTCTTTTAGAGAACCTGTGAGAGTTAGTCATAATAATATTGCAGGGACAATAACTATTTTTGAAGCTGCAAGACGATCAGATAGTAGTTTAGAAAGTATACAAGTTGCTTGTAGTAGTGAACAATACGGTTTAGTAGACCCTAAAGAAGTACCTGTCACGGAAGATTTGAAAAAGAATCCATTTCGTCCAAGAAGTATCTATGGTATTACAAAAGTAGCTACTGAACAGATTGCATTGCTTTATCATAGTGCTTATGGAGTACCTAGTATAATTACTCGAGGTTTTAATCACGAGGGACCAAGGAGAGGTATTCAATTTGTAACTAGTGTAATACATCGTCAGATTGTAGAAATTTTAAATGGTCAAAGAGACAATATTGTTATTGGGAATCCCAATGCTATTAGAGATTATACTCATGTAAAGGATACTGTTAATGCTTATATTTTAGTTTCTGAAAAAAAAAATTATGGTGAACCCTACAATGTATGCTCTGGAAAAGGAATTGCAATATCAGACTATGTAAAATTAGCCAAAAACATTTTTAATGTTTCAGCGGAAGTATATGTGGATCCCAAAAGAATCCGTCCCAGTGAAGTACCGTTATTAATTGGAAAAAATGAAAAAATTATTCGTGAAATTGGATGGAAACCAATGCGATCTATTGTTGATATAATAAAGGATGGAGTTAGATATTTTCAAGAACATCCAGAACAGTTAGGTATAGAAGCTCATTAAATTTTTTTAAACTTGAAATAATTAAATTTAGGTTTTTAATACGAATCTTAAGTCCTTCATTAAAAACATCGCTTCCAATTATTATTTCTTTTAATAAACATAAACCAAGTGTGAATCCTAAAATACTGGTTGAAGCTGATTGTTTTCTGAACCCACCAAATCTCTTATGTTCTTTAGTAGAAATTTCCTTGATTGATAATCCTAGTTTCCCTGCTCTTATGGTTGATTGAAGTTCTATTTCGTATTTAGAAGCATCTAGATTCATCTTTTTCATAGCATCTTTATTAAATCCTCTAAATCCATTTACAGCGTCATATGCGCCTGTTTTCCATATAAGACGTGTCACAAGCCCAAAAAAAATATTTCCCAATTTTCTTATATATAAAGGATCATCAGAATCATCAGATTTTGAGCCTTTTCGTATAAATCTACATCCTATAACAAGATCATGTCCTTTTTTTAATTCAGAAACAATTTTCGGAATATCTCTAGGATCTTCATTCCCATCACCAGAAAAAAAGACTATCTTATTACTTTCTATTTGATTGATAGATTCAATAAATGCATTTCCTCTGCCCTTATTCCTTTGAATATAAATCTTTGCTCCCTTAGACCTAACAAACTCTAATGTTCCATCTGTAGATCCCGGATCAACAACTAAGAGTTCATCAACTGCATCAAACGGTATAGAATCCCAGAGTTTTTCCAATGCTTCTCTTTCATTCCAAACAAGAATAACTAATGCAACACTCATTTTAAATTATGACTCTTGGTAATCGTAAATTTTGATTTAAATAAGGTTATTACTATTTAGGGAAATAATTTCTTAACACATAAAAATATAGGTCATTTTTAAATCAAGGTGTTAAGACAAAACTCTGACTTATCAAATGATTTTTAAGCCTAGTTCTAATAAAAAGTTATTAACTCCTTATGTAAAGAATTGAATTGATAACTTGACACATATATTTTGAACCGATTAAAATCTTCTTAAAAAATTTTATACAATATTTTCTCCAATGAATTTACCATTAACGGCATCAAATCTTTCTGGACACTTCACTTTTAAGTTTCATTAATAAAGTCTTGATTTAATTTGATAATTTAATATTTTTAGATGGTAAATTATTAATAAAAAGGGAATTTATTTTCGAACAACCCCGAAAGATTTTATAAAGGATCTACTATTAAAATTATTATCAAAAAGTCCAAACCTAGTAATATATGAGGATTATTTGTGAGTTTCGTGTATATATTTTATTTATTAACGATCATATTAGGACTTCTACATTCTCTTGGAGAAGTATTATATAAAATATCTTCGAATTTGTTTTTAAATTCATTTAAGAAAACAGAAAAGAAAAAGAGAATAATTTCGGAAAGGATTAAATATTTTACTTTAATTGGGATTTCCATTAGTATTTCTTTTGGAGTTAAAATATTTTTTGGTATTATATTAGGAAAAAATTCATTAGCAATTATATCAGGATTATTTTTAGGCTTTATAACCATATTTTCGGTTCTATTAGGTAGATTAATATTTAAAGAAGATATAGATAAACGTCAAGCTATTGGCATGGGATTAATAATTAGTAGTCTTTTTTTACTAGTGTGATTAGATTGAATATAACAAAAAATTCAAAATTCATTAAATTTTTGTTACCTCTTTTGGTTGCGGTTTTATCCTTTGCTTTGAGTGATCTATTATTAAAAGTTGGAAATATTGAATTTGAATTAGGTAGTTTCTTATCGAGTTTTTTTATAATAGCGATTTTTTTAGCTTTCTTTTCAAAAATAATAATGGGTTATGTATTAGCTAAAAATCCGCTTGGTATTTCTGAGGGAATTTTCATCGCTTTGGCAGTTTTATTGGCCTTTATATTTGGTATATGGATATTTCAGGAGAACTTCAATGCGCTAAAACTTATTGGTTTGATTTTTTTAATTGGAGGAATTTTGTTAACTTTTTTTAAAAAAGGTAATAATTATAAAAATGAGGATAAAATAAAAAATAAAAATTAAATTAAGAAGATCTTCTCTAAGAATTTGATCATTAAAAATAAATTACTAGATTGTTTTAATATAAAATTTAATGAATTATTATCCATACTCATCGGTTTATCCTTTACATTTTGTTATTTAATTTTTCCTGTATGGTTGTTTCCAAGATCAATATTATTTGATTTCTTAATATTTATTTTTTTATGGGTTTTAAACATTAGTTTAGTATATTTTATTTCTCCCATAATAAAAAAATATGAAAAAGAAATAAAAAATATATTCAGGGATATACAAAATTATTTGAAAATTAGTGCTAAGATCCTTTTAGTATTATTTATTTTTTTAATCTTATTATTTTTTGAAGACATCTTTTTTGCTCCCTTAGAATCTCGAGGAGATGAACCTGCTCATGTTGGGAGGATATCACGTTTAATTTTATTATGGACTGTGAACAATCTTATTCCGAATCAAATATCATTTTTAGCAATTTTATTATCTGTATTTTTGATCGCAATTATTTTTCTTAATATTTCAAAAATTCCTCAACAAAAAAAAGACAATAACATTAAATTGTTTCATAAAAGGAAAAGTTTCTTAAGATTAATACTTGTATTAGCACCAATATTCGTTATATTGCCATTTTTAATAGCAATTAAAAACTATGCTCCGGGACTTTTTAGCAAAAGTTTAATGAGTTCATTTGGTAGATATGGTCCTTTACATCCTTCGATTTATGCCATACCTGTATTTGTCTTTGGGTGGAGTGAAGTGGTAATCCCAATATGGAGAATAATGAATCTTATAACTTCAGTAAGCACCTTGTTTTTTTCATCATATTTGGTTCATTTATTATATAACCATATTCAAAAGAAAAATTATTCTCGATTAATTCCCTTAAAAAAAAGGATTTATTTAAATTATTTGCTAGTTCTGCCCATATTTTTTGTACCAGCTATTATCAGATTCACTTTTTCGGTATGGTTAACAACAGGAGTAATTTTTTTCTATACCTTATCCAGTGTATTTATACTAAAATATTTTATAGAATCTTCACCAAAAAAGAAAAAAGCTTTATTACTCGTTATTTCACTTATTTTAGGTTATGGATTACTATGGAAAGAGATATTATTACTTCAACTAGTCTTATTTGTTTTACTATTAATACTAAAACAGATTTTCTTTTATTTTAAAAAATCATCTAAAAATAAAAAAAATAATTGGGGTATATCAAATCTTAAATTTATCCTTTTTGGAGTAGTTATAGGTGTACCATATATATTTTTTGTACTATTTTACAATTTAAGTTGGAGGACCTACCAACCTGAAATCAGCTTTCTTTTTTCTATTAAGTATTTTGATTATTTTAATAGGCGTTATATGGAATTTGGGTTTATGGCAGACATTTTTTATGCATTTTTACTTATGCTTATTATATTTGCTTTTTTAAGGAAGCAATACTATTTACTATATTTTCCATTTACCTTTTTCATGTGGTATACTTTCTTTACTCTTGATTCGGGTTGGTCTCATACCGTTGATCGATTTATGAACATTCCGGTCTCAATAATAATTCTTTCTTTTGCTATTGTCGCTTCAAATATAAATATTTTAATTAAAAAACCAAAAATATTTAATAATATTATTCGAAAGAAATTCATTATTAAGATCTCAGTAATCCTAATAATTTTAATTCCAACTGGTTTTATAGGTTATAATTATGCTCAAGAGCAGAAAAAGAAAATTCGTTTACCGTACAAGCCAGTTGTAAATTATGTAACATCAAATTGGGATAATGACTCTGAAAAAATTTATTATTGGTACGGACCAACTTCATTAAGTTTTTATTTTTATATTAAAGGTTTTCCGTTTTGGGAAATGACTGTTCCTTCTGAAACAGACGAATTTTCTAACGTAGACGAATTTTTAAATTATTCTTTTAAAAAAAATATTCGTTTTATCATTCTACCCGATGATGGACATGTAAGTTCTGTTTATTTCCAAAAATCAATTTTAAACCAACTTATAAATTTAGGTTTGAATAATACAATAAAGATGGTTAAATTTAGCTACTATGAATCAATATATTATGTATGGGATTTAAGTTATACAAATTTTTAATCAAAAGAATTGAGTTAAAACAAATATTGATAATTTTTAATTTCCCTTCTTTTTTTAAATCTTCACCCACCTTTAACCCAACAATATTATGCCTAATAGATATGACCTTATTCTTCTTTCAGGAAAAAAGATGGAGGAAATTCTTTTAAAAAAAGGATATTAACTCCAAAAAACTATGCAAAAGTAGGTGTTCCTAAGATGGACTATTTATATAATAAAACGGACTCTTCTTTCAAAATCTTAGAAGAATTAGGCTTAGATAAGGATAAAAAGACAGTATTATACACACCAACGTGGAGTCCAAATCTAAACCTCTGCTTGAACTTAATTCCTTCGTACGGAGTTGCTCTCTATAAGGCAATAGATAAAAATTTTAATTTTATTTTTAAACCACATCAAAATATCCAAAGATTGAATGAATTTCCCAAACAGATAAGAGAAATGAAAAACATAATTAAACGAAATGATAATATGAGGTATACGAATCCGAGTATTGATGCAATATCTCTAATGAGAATATCAGCTCTATTAATTACTGATTTTTCTTCAGTTGCTATGGAATTCCTACTCCTTGATAAACCGTTATTATTCATTGATCATCTTGGTAAAAAGCATGCTAATCCTAATCCATTTGATATTCAGATAAGAGAAACAGGAGAAATAGTTGACAGCATCAAAAAACTACAAGCTTTAATTTCTTATTGTTTGGAAAATCCACATAAAAAAGCAACCATTAGAAAACAGTTTGCGAAAAAGCAATTTTACTATTCAGATGAAAAATCTGCAATTCGTGCTGCTAGAGCTATTGAATCATTAATATAGCAATCAATTCTTCAAAATTTGAAAAAAGGATTTAATAATATTTTAAGAAAAAACACATAATTAATTCTGCGAAATATTTCCCACTCTAAATTTTTTTTCTCTTGCATCTGTTTATGTGGTGATCTCCGCATATCACTCTCTCTAATGTTGATTTATAAAGATAGTTGATTCATGATTGCGGTATTACATGTAATCTTTTTAAGACGGATGTCCGCATGTCCGAACTTGCAGAAAAAACTAGAATAGTGTGAAATTTATATTTTCCACTTAATTTAATAAATAAGTAAGAAGAAAAAAATTAAAAATACACTAAAAGCTTCATCCGATTGAAGCTGATAATATAGGTGTAAATATATGAAAGCAATAATAATTGCTGTAGGAGTTAGCACGAGATTAAGGCCCTTCACAGAACATGAACCTAAATGCTTATTAACTATATTCAATTGTAGCTGGAGTTCCTGCAAAATTAATTAAAAAAAGGAAGTAGACTCTTGAGTTTAAATTTATTCAAATGTATAAAAAAAGATATGATATTCTAAGAGAGATAAAATCACTCGTAATTTTTCTTACTGCTTTCTCTTTGTTAGTTGATATTGAATTTGTAAGTATATTTTAAGATTTTATGTGCCTATCTAAGTTCAATTACTGAATTAAGCTATCCAATTAACCAATATGAGGTTTTAATTGTCAAAAATGGAAATACCGACAAAAACGCTGAGATAGCCAGATCATTTATAGAAAAAAATCAAAATATGAGACTT
>SDBV01010877.1_pt1 | contig 11881 bp, 20 predicted proteins | sample 2277081 | NCBI WGS metagenome assembly SDBV01 (sample SAMN10402039, study PRJNA504765) | marine sediment metagenome | isolation source: marine sediment core GS10_PC15, 223 cmbsf | place: Arctic Ocean: Southern Knipovich Ridge | collected 2010
AGAATGAGCAAGCCGTCTCGAGGCTCGATCGCATCGGCCAAGAGCATTTAGTGAACGCCGAGATTTTTGTAGCGCCTGGATCAATCTCGGAAAAAATACTGGTGAAGGCGCTGGAAAAAATGAACGTGATTCATCGCGTTCTCGACAGAGAAGGAATTTAATATGCCTGATTTCAATGAGCCGTTCGGTGTGACGATTTACGTCAAGTCTTACGATCAGCTTGTTTCCGTCTATGCGCTGCTCGGCGGCGCTTCGATCGCCACGGTTGCGTCGGGAAACGTGAGCGCCGAACGTGCATCGCCGGCCACCGCGAAACCTTCGGCTACCGAAGAAATGCCGGTTTCGGAAAGCCCGGCGTCGGATGGTTCTGGCGCGACTGCGACGAAAACTGCATCCCCTTCTGAAGCTGTCGAGGTCGACGCCGCCGGCACGCCGTTCGATCCGGCGCGGCACACCGGAACCAAGGTCAAATCGGGCCTGTGGCGCATGAAGGCCGGTCTTTCGCGCGGCCCCGGCGAAGGCGAGGACGCTATTCCGGGAAATGGCACTGGCACGAACGAGAGTGGTCCGGAGCCCGATGCTGGCAACTCTGCAACGGCGCCGGCTGCGGATGAAGAAGACGATGAATTCGCCGCGTTCACGAAGGCCAACAGCGAGGCGGAAGGCGCCGCAGCCGTTCCCGAACGGACGTGGACCGACGCGGATCTTTCGTCGCTCTGCGCGCAGGCCGCGACCAAGCTCGGCAACGCCGATCCGGTTCGGGCGATCATCGCCAATTATGTGCCTGAAGGCGAGACGCCGCATTCGCGCAACGTCCCGGCTTCCGATCGCGCCGCTTTCGCGGCCGAAGTCGAAAAGGCGGCCGGCATCACCTACGCCGGCTAAAATCGTCGACCCGCTGGCAGACCGGGAAAATAGTCTGCCGCCATGATGAAACAACGAAGCAACTATTAGGAATTCGACATGCATCTGACAGAGCTTTCTAAGCGCGAGTATATCGCGATCGACGTCGCCGGCAATCTCGCGCCGCTGGTTTTCAACGCCGCTGTTGCGTTGCGCCCTACAACTACCGACGAGCAAGTTTTTCCGCTTATTGCTGAAAAAGCATATGCGCTCGCTGACGCTCTGATTGCCTTCGAAGGCAATCAGAGCGTGATCACGAATTCGAAGACATGGAAAGAGCGCCTTGCGGTAGCCGAGCGGTCAAACGAAGTCCTACGGACACAGCTTAATGATGCTCATCGCGTCATTACCTCGCTAGGCGGGATGGACCAATGATCGAGCTTGAGCATTCCCCGCTTGGGGCGTCCGGCGCCGCGCGCTGGTTCAACTGCGAAGGGTCTTTCCTGCTTCACCGCGAGCTTTTGGAAGCTGGCGAATTTGAGCCTCGCGAAAGCGAATTCGCCCGCCTTGGCACCGCGGCCCATGAGCTTGCCGCCAAATGCCTCCAGGAACAGCGCGAGCCGTGGAAATTCATCGGGCAGCATATCGGCGGCTATCTCGTCGGCAATAATGGCGACTATGAAATTAAGCCTGATGCTGTCGCGATCTACACCAACGAGTGCGAGCGTATATGGCCGCGAGACGGCTTAGGCGCGGCGCTGATAGAGGAAACCATTCACCTTCCCGACGCGCATCCGCTTCTCAAGGGCACGGTCGATTTCGGCTACTGGTCGAAAAATCGCGGCGCACACCTTCGCGACTATAAAAATGGCGAAGGCGTTGGCGTTTCGGCGCCGCTCAACAAGCAACTGCTCTATTATGCCTTTCTGTTCGTCCTGAAATTCGACTGGCTGCGGACAAGCGCGCCAAAGGATTTCCCGATGACGCTCGGCATTGTGCAGCCGAATTTTTATGGTGTCTATGAGGCGCCCGACATTTGGGAGACGACGTTAGGCGTTGTTCGCGATTGGGGCTATGACGAATTGCTCCCGCGCATGAACAAGCTGATGCTGACGCGGGATATCGACGATCGGGATTTCAATCCGGGCGATCATTGCCAATTCTGCCCCGTCATGCTCGAGTGCCCGAAAGCACAAGCCGCCTTTACGACATTCACCGACGAAACCCACGTCATCAACGGAGAGGTTTTTCTAGACATGCTCGAAAATGAAGAATTGGACGCGTTTTTCAGCAAGCGCGCACTCGCCCGAAAATTCATGTCCGCACTTGAGGACACGGTGAAAGGCCGTCTCATGAGCGGCGCAAAGATGGAACATGCAAAGCTTGTCGAAAAACAGACGCAGCGCGCATGGCGTCCCGGCGCCGCGGCGGCGCTCGAAAAGGCGTTCGGGCCGAAAGCCTATGTTCCCGCCAAGCTCAAGAGCCCCGCGCAGATCGAAGACCTTTCGAGCCGCGGCAAGGAAATGGCGCAGGAATGGGGCTACAAGCCGGACGCCAGCGGGCTTTCGGTCGCGGGGATGGATGATCGCCGGCCGGCCGCTGTGCCGCAGACGTCGAACGCGAAAGCCTTTGCGCAATATGTCACGCCGCAGGATTTCGACCTGTGAGCGGGTGCCATTATACAAGCAGCCGCGCCGATCCGGTATCTATGACCGAGATGATGGCGTCGATTAATTGGCAAATTGCTAAGGGCTATCTTCGCGCTGCGGTCGCGGCACACGGCAATAAGTCCACCGGACTCGCGACGGAGGAAACAAAATATTATCTGCTCAACAAAGAGGTTGAAGCCTTTATCAAGGTTGTTGAGGAACAAGAATTAGACTGCTAAAAGGAATTCCCGGCGGCATATCTCGCTTCGCCGCTGCCGGGTGTCAACGAAGCAACCACGAAGAAACGAAGGATAAGACGATGGCTGAAGAAAAATTTCCCTATACCTGTGTGAAGCCGGCCCGCCTGCTTTACTCGTCGGTGACGCAGCCGAGCGCGCCGAAAGGGATGGAGAACGTCGAGCCGAAATATTCGGGCACGTTCGGAATCGAGAAAGAAGACCTGGACGCGATCGTAAAGCTCGAGGTCGAAGCAATCCGCTCTGCGACCGGCAATTTCACCGGCCCCGCCGATTACTATCTGGCGGCGACGTCGGGCGAGACGGCCGCGAAGCGCGTGCTGAAGACTGCCGAGTTGAAGGCGAGCGATCCGAAGCTTTCGGCCGACGAAAAGGCCAAGCTGCTCGAGCGAGCCGAGACGCGCGCCGCGCTTTACCGGCAGTATGCCGGCATTCTCATGGCGGGCTCGAAATTCGAGGTCGAATGCGCGAAGCTGGTCAACGGCAAGATCGTCGATATCGACCTGTCGACCGAAGCCGGCAAGGCGCTCGCCGGGAAGGAATATTTCTACAACGGCGCCTATGTCGTGCCGCGCGTGGCCTTCCAGGGTTTCCGTGCGAAGAATGTCGACGCCAAGTCCGGCGCGACCGCCTATCTGCAAAACTGCCTTTTCGTCGCCAAGGGCGAAAAGCTGGCCGGTGGCGGCGGTCCTTCGAATAGCGACGTCTTCGGCGGCTTCAGCGATTTCGACCCGACCGGCCTCGAGCCGCAGGCCGAAGACGAATTCGCTGGCGCAGCAAACCCGGATGCGGGCAAGGCCGGCGCCGACGTCATCGACGAATTCTGATCGCAAGATCAGCCCGCTGGCCGACCGGGGAAAGTCGGCCGCCTTTGCGGGAGAATTATCGTGAACGGGCTCTATCTCTATCGCCATGCGTCCATGACCGGCGTAACGCTCAAAATCGGATCGAAGGGCAACGGGCGGCGGGTTTACCTGTCAGACGATGAAGCCCTTAAGCTCGCCTATCGGCTCATGTCGCTGGCGCAAGGCGGCGAGACGCAGGGCGCAGAAACCTTCAAAGCGGAACAGCCGTGAAAATCCAGGTCGGAAAGCCATTGGTCAACGGCCGCTATGTCGTTTTCGTCCGCTGCGCGAGCCACCAGATTAAAGACTGGTGCGAGCCGGAAATAGCGACGTGGCACGATGGCCTTTGGCATCACGGCAAGCATGTCCATGGCTGGATCGGCCCTTTGCCTCTCGCGCACTGGAAGGCGCTTGTGAACGAAGCGAACGCCGCCGAGCAACCACCCGAGTCCGGAAGCGACGAAGAATTCTTCAGTGGCCATCAATGGACGCCCGAGCAAATTGCTCGCGCCACGGCCGCTAGGCAGGAATGGGATCTATGACCAGCGCACGACTATTGCCAACCGCCGAAGAGGTTCAGGAACGCCTTGCTCGAGTGGAAATGTCCGCGATCGATGCACAGCGTGTCATCATGCGTGAGAAGCTTTTCGCCGAAGTCGAGAATATTCGAACGCGCTCCCGACAAGGCTTTCGAGTCGACTCCCAAATCGCTGACGTGCTGGAAACCCTGATTGCGAGGCTGACATGAGCAAGGCGGACTATGTTCGGGGTGAGGCATCCCGCAATACGACTTTCGATCATCACTGCCATTGGCCGGGATGCACGAAATCGGTTCCGCCTGCTATGTGGGGCTGCAAAGCGCACTGGATGCGTTTGCCGCTTTTCCTTCGAAGAGAAATTTGGGCGACATATAGGCCCGGTCAGGAAATTTCGAAGACGCCTAGCGCCGCATATATCGAAGCCGCAAAAGACGTCGAAGCGTGGATCATCAAAAATGTCCCGCCGCTCGAGCGAGGGATGAAATTCGATCTATGAAATATGTAGTTTTTGATTATGAAACCGCGAGCGAATGCGATCTTCAAAAGCGAGGCGCGTGGGTTTACGCGCACGATTTTTCGACCTTTATCCTTTGCCTGGCCTATAAAGTGGTGGAGGACAAGCAGCCGCGACCGACACGTGTGCTGACGGAACGTGAAATCGCTAGGCTTGATCCCGAATTGATGGCTCTCGCCAAAGATCCCGATGTTAAATTTGTGGCACATAATGCGGGATTCGAGGCGGCGATGTGGAAAGCCCATATGGTGCCGCTCGGCTATCCACCGCTTCCGCCAGAAAAGATGCACGATACGATGGCCGTCGCCGCTATGAAGGCGTTGCCGCTCGGCCTGGACGCGCTGACCAAGGCGCTCGAGCTTCCGGTTCAAAAGGACATGGAAGGCCATCGGTTAATGCTCCGAATGTGTAAGAAAAATATCAAAGGAGAGTGGGAGCATAGCGAAGGCAATATGACCCGCCTGAAGGAATATTGCGTCGGTGATGTCGATGCGCAATATGGCTCGCATGTCGTTCTAGGCGGGCTCGGGGCTTCCGAGCGTGAAGCGTGGGTAATTGACCAGAAAATCCAGCAACGCGGTATCAGGGTCGACACCAAATTCGTTCCCGCCTGCATTGACGTCCTCGAGCAAGTCCGCGAGCCGATGGCCGAACGCTTCCGCGAATTGACTGGCGGCGTGAAATTCACACAGCGCGAAAAAATTCTGAATTGGGTAAATGACCAAGGTGTGCCGCTCGGCGACATGAAAAAGGAAACGCTAAACGCGATCCTCGATCCCGACGATGAATTCGACATTGGGGATTTTTCCGAGCCACTACCCTATCACGTCCATGAGGTTCTGACGCTGCGCCGCACACTGGCTTCCTCGAGCGTGTCCAAGCTCGAGCGAATGCTTATGTGCGCAGGGCATGACGGCCGCGTGCGCTACACGACACAGTACCATGGCGCGCGCACCGGCCGGGACGCCGGCAGGCTCATGCAAATCCAGAATTACCCCGTAGGCGAAATCGGCGATCGACAGGGGCTCACCGCGGATATTCTCGCCGATGCAATCATGACCCGCGACCTTCCGACGATCCGAGAGGTTTGGGGGCCGGATATCTTTTCGGCAATCATTTCGTCGCTCCGGTCCTGCATCGTGCCCGCTGAAGGCAAGGTGCTGGTCGCAGGAGACTATGCAGCGATCGAAGCGCGCAATCTGCTTTCCATGGCGGGTCAGCATGACCGCGTAGCGCAAATGCACGCCGGGGTCGATATGTATAATGAAACCGCGTCGGCGATCTTCCGGCGCCCGATCGATCGGAAGGTGCAGCAAAAGGAAGGCAAAATCGGGAAGCAGACTTTTCTAGGATCGGGCTACGGTCTTGGTCCGGTCGGCTTCCGCGCACGCTTCGCACCGAAAGAGAGCATCGAATTGGCGAAAATGGCTATCGGCGCCTATCGCAAAGATATTGCTCCGCTGGTTCCGAAATTCTGGTACGGGCTTTGGGAAGCCAGCGTGAATGCGGTTTGGTGTAAAGAAAATCGCACGTACAGCTTTGCCGGCGTCGAATTCCGAAAGCTCGGCGACTATCTGACGATGCGCCTGCCATCCGACCGGCTCATTTGGTATCACAGGCCGCGCAAGGCGACGACGTGGGATCCGCAAGGCAATGAACGGCCCTCCTGGACCTTCATGAGCTACAACGGGAAGAAATTCCGCCGACATATGGCATGGCACGGTATGGTGACGGCTGATTGCATTCAAGGCTCGGCGCGGTGCATCATGTTCTCTGCGATGAAGCGGATGGAGCGTGAGAATATTTTTACCGTTTTCAAGGTCCATGACGAATTGGTTGTCGAAGAACCGGATCGGCCGGACCTTGTGACGACGGTGAAGCAAATCATGGAAGACGTGGACCCTTGGGCCCACGAACGCCGGTTCAAGGTCGTCGCCAACGTAGAAAGCATGTTGAGGTATCGGAAATGATTCCTAGCTGGCACTGCTCTGTAGGCTTTACGCTTACCGGAAAAGACGGCGCATATTGCGGCTTTGTAGGCTGTGCGATTCCTTGTAGTAGTCAGGAAGAAGGTTGGGCGGTCGGGCTTGCTTGGCTGCGCACACGCATATTAAATCCGTGGCAAAATTACCTAGTTTGCACCTTCAAATTGGAAGTGAGATTTTTCTGATGACAAAATTCGCAGTCCATAATTATCACTCGCCGGCCGTCGAAATCGACGCTGAAGGCAATATGTGTCTGGATGGCAAGACGCCGATCCCGCTCGGAACGCCGCTCTACACCGCGGCAACTTTCGAAAAGGCGGAAAGCATGTGGCGCGAGGCCAATCGGCCGCCGCTCTATGCGCCTCGAGATACGAAGACAATTGGTTCGGATAGGAATTCGTGATGACTATAGAATTTAAAATCGCAATTCTACTTTTTATTGCTGCGATAGGAAGCTTCATCGGAGGACATATTTTCGCGCTATATGGCTCGCCTTCTCCGCGTGTCACCAATTGGGCGGACGTCTGCGCAGTGATTTGCGGAATCGTTTTTATGATTTGTCTTATCCTTGTTTTTTCGATGCTGATTTATGCGGTCGCGGTTTCGTGATTATCGCCGGCATCGACCCAGGCAAGACCGGCGCGCTCGCGATCACCTTTCCGGATGGTTTCGTGCAATGCCTCGACGTTCCCTTGATCGAGACGAAAACCCCTTCGAAATCGAACAAGAGCGGCTACAAGATTAAGACCGCCCCGGCGTGGACCGAATGGCAGGAAAGTTGGTCGAATGCGTTGGAATTTGCCGGGGTCGATTTGGTCGTTATCGAGCTAGTTACGGCCGGGCAAAACGGCATTCCGCAGGGGGTCCAAAGCATGTTTAATTTCGGCGGAACCCTGCGCTTTGCTCATGCGATCGTGCTTGGTTTGCGCCCCCGGCCGCGACTGGAATTCGTGACGCCCGCCGTATGGAAGCCAAGGCTAGGCTTGCTCAATGCAGGCAAGGGCGCCAGCCGGGAAAAGTGCCGCACTCTCTATCCTCAAGCAACACCGATGCTGACCCGCGAGAAAGACGACGGCCGCGCTGAAGCAACCTTGCTGGCCCACTATGGAAGGAAATATTTATGCTGAAAACTTACGTGATTTGGCCGGAAGGCTCGCCTCAAGAAGCTGTCTTCGCCCGCGGCTGGCTGCGCATGACGTGGACAATGTTCGTGATGGGGTGGAATGAGCTTTTCCAGCTTCCGCCGCGACGCATATCCCGATTTTGGGATTTCACTGATTTTGCTGGCGAAAAACCTTCCGACGTCGCTCATTACGTCGAAAAAGCTATGGTGCGTCTGAAGGCTCTCGGCAAGCCGCCCGAATAAGCCCCATAACTTCGAAGATCCGAAGCACGGTGGCTTCGCTATCGAATTTGTTGCCTGGATCGTCGGCGCCTTCAGCCGGTGCAACTGCGGTCGGGATCGACAGGTTTAGCAGGCAAAGGCTCGTCCGGGAGGTATCGGACGCAGTTGCGGGCGGTTTCGGGTGTGGCACTCCGCACGCACTGACAAAAGCGAGCGAGGCCGCGATTGTCACGAATTTTGTTAGCTGCTTCATTGCCCTTCTCCACTTGATTTAGGGTCGTTTCCTGACCGGCCGCGACCGCTTCGGCTCTGCCGGCATCGCGCGCCGTGGTGCTGATCGTCTCAACCGTGGAGTCGACCTTGCCGACGATATACGCCGCGAGCCCTGCAATTGCTGCGAGGGTCACAAGCACGAAAAGCCAGCGGGGCGCTCCAAAGAGCGATTTTGCCATGAGCCAATTCAAGGTGCGTCCTCCAATACTGGTTCGTCGGGAGCTTCAGGGGCAGGCGGTGGCGGGGTGACATCGACGCGCGCTGTGCCGTTGCCTGCTTCAATCTCGAGCCCTCCATGCTTCGCCTTCAGATAATCGGCGCCCCACACAACTAGCCCCAGGATCGTCGCGAAGCTCGCCATGATCGCGTTATTCCACCACTGTTGATTAAGCGCCATTTGCCCGAACAGACTTTCGATGCTCGAGGCGCGTTTTTCGACCATGAGCATGAGGCCAAGGTTCTGCATCGACAGGGCGATGATCCCCGCCAGCATTCCGAGCGAGAAAATGGCGCGCATCTGCGTGCGCGTGAGATTGACAAGCGCGCGCAGAAAATCCGCGATCGACCGGAAGGGTGTCCCGAGCCAATGAAAAAATGCGCGCGCCTTGCTCATCATGCTTCGCTTTTCGAAATCGTGCCCCGGGGCAGCACCGGCAAATAGTCCGTGCGGGGTTGCCCTTTCGGCCACCGGACGAAATTCACGTCTTCCACGGCAATGTCGACGATGCTGACCATGTTGCCCTGGTTCCCGCCGAGCGCCTTGTAGTAGCGGCCGTCCGGCGTGATACCAACGATGATGAAGACGTGATTGCCGCCCTTGCGTTTCTTGACGCCAATTGCGCCGAGCATCGGCTTGACGGCATCGCCATAGGTCGCATAGCTCGCCGCGCTCGGGAACGCTTTCGGATAGGGCAGGCCCGCGCGATTTAGCCAGTCGGCGACGGCAAAGCCGCACCAAGGCGTCTCGTCATCATTGTAGCCGCCCCAGCCGAGCTTCGCCCATCCCTTCGCGATCCAAGGGTTATTCTTAGGACCGACGATTTCGCGCTGTCCGATATCGCTCCGGCCGATGCGGACCCACGCCGGATCTGGAAGGCGAGGCGCCGGCAACGTGACGTCATAGTTTGGACCGCCCCGAGCATCCCACGACGCGGCGAGGGCGTTGATTAGATCAACCTCGCCTTGCGTGAATTTGTCGAGCGGCGCCGTCTCGCGAAGCAGGCGAACGATAAGATCGGCGGTCGTCATTGTCCGGTGGCTTCTTTATATTTGTCGGCAACGCGCCGCAGAATTCCGGCCGGATGGATCGCAATTTTTTCCATGATGTTGCGCGGCTCTTTTTCCGGGATTTTCGAGCGTCCCGGCTTATAGCGTTCGGTCTTTGCCTTATATTCGTCGAAGCTCCGGTAGCCGAGCTTGCGCGCCATCGCATCACGTTGTGCAGGTGTCATGGGAATATCCTTGCAATTCCAGTTTTAACGAATACCCAGGCGCCGCCGATCGCGCCAATGAGCGGGGCGATCCAGCGCACGAATTTGCCGCCGGTTTTGACAGCGTTCCACGCTTCGACAAGCTCTTTGGTCGACGCCCCGTTCTTTTTTGCCGTCGCGATATCGCGCTTCATTTGCGGAAGCGGCTCGAGCGCCTTCAGTACGTCGGCAAGCTGGCCGCGAATTTCCGCAAATTCACCGCGAATTTCGGTAAACTGGCGGCTTCCTTCATCGAGGCGTTTTGAAATTTCGTCGTTCGTCATTATGCAATCACCACATGCCAATGCGGGCCTGTTGCATGGCCCGAAGGGTTGTTTACTTCATCGATCGCTTCAAGAATCTGATGGCCTTCAGCCTCGATTGCGGCAACAAATTCGTCAAAGGTCATGCCGGGGATCGGCCGCACGTCGACGGCTCCATCCGTCGTATTGTGAAAGCTGTCCGGATTTGCGCGACCAAGGCCGGAATTCGGATCGCGTTCGTCATCGGTTATGACCGCATCCGGGAAAATCGACTGGATCACCGCATGGCCGTAGGGCAGGCCTTCGCCGGCATTTTCGTCCACGATCGGGTCGGCTTCCCATGGCGCGTCGGGATTTACCGGAGTATCGGAAACCGGCGCCGGATCAATCGTACCGGCGTCCTGCATTCCTGCATCGGCTGCGCCGCGGCTTTCGTTGATCCCGGCATTGATGCTATTGGCCTGCGCACCGATTGCGACCGTTGCGGCGATATCGCGCAGCGCACGGCGCGCTTGCTCGCCTGCACCGTCCAGGAGACGCGCCGCTTGGGCAATCTGGCGGGGATCACGCGAGAAAAGCGCATCGACAAGCTGATTTGCGCGCGCTTCCGGAATGCCGTTGACCATGCGCAGGATCGTTCCGATCGCCTGCGATTTCGTTCGGATGAGCGACGTCGGCGAAAGCAGGCTCGTCGCCATCGCGAGGTCGCCAAAATCGGCGTCGGCTTCATCACCGTTGACCGGATTTCGCAGAGCGGCAAGTCGACGCAAGCTTTCCGCCTGCGCAGCCGACGCTTCGGCAATTCCCTGTCCCGCCTGCGGCCCGAGATTGCGCGAAATAGCTTCTTGCGCGATAGAATCCTCCGAAATTTGACGTGCGCGCGATAATGCCGCATCCGGCTTTCGCCCAAAATCGGTCATGATTTCGGCACGTTGCCCGATAGCGCGACCGGCCGCACCTTCCGCCGTATCATAAGCCTGCCGGACGCCACGCGCGGCGCGGCCCGTCGTCACCGGCACGTCTTCGCGCAGCCGAGTTGCCCTACCTTCCGGGATGTCCTCGAGCATCCGCGAACGTTCGGCATGGGCGGCGTTCATTCGCGCCATTGCGTCGGCGACGTCGGGATGATCCCGCGCCATGATATCTTCGATATGGTTGATCGCGCTTTGCGCCGCATCGCCTTCGACACCGCCGCGCTCAGCCGTAGTGCGCAGCCGCGACAAAAGGCGCGTCACGTCTTGCACGCGGATATCGTCGCGCATCCGAAGCGAGCCCGCCGCACCGCGAATTGTCGCCGCCATTTGCTCGTCAGCGACTTGTGTCGCGATTCGACCGTTGCCCTGGTTTACCGGAATGGTCGGGATCAAATCGTTGACCGACCCGTAAGCTACACGATCGTCGAGCGGCCCCATGATATTCTGGTTCACTGTGCGGCGTACTTGCTCCATTTCAGTCGGGTCGCGTGTCGCGCGCTGCGCCAAGGCAATCTCATCCGGCGTTGCTCGAGAGGCACCGCGCGAAGCCGCCAAATCCCGCGCGATATTTTGCGCGATGAACCGCTGTTGCGGAGCCGTCAATTGCGCGGTGCGGGTCGCAAGCTCGCCTGGCATGGCCGCGACACGGCTCCGCACATTTTCGGTCACCCGCTCCCGCGGTGCGTCCCCGAGACGCTTTTTAACCATATTGGTGACTGCGCGGCGATCGGCAGTCGGCAGAATTTCGAACAGCGTCGGTTCCGTGCCCGTTGCGCGCCGAAAACGCTCCGCAGCGGCTTCGACTTGTTCGCGGGTCATCGAAATAGTGCGCCCGAGAATGCTTTTTGCGCCGGAGAGCCGCAGGAAATCCCGCACCGGCCGGGTCGCCCATTCCGCGCCTTTGAAGCCTGCCATTACCAAGGGC
>SDBV01010878.1_pt1 | contig 11881 bp, 7 predicted proteins | sample 2277081 | NCBI WGS metagenome assembly SDBV01 (sample SAMN10402039, study PRJNA504765) | marine sediment metagenome | isolation source: marine sediment core GS10_PC15, 223 cmbsf | place: Arctic Ocean: Southern Knipovich Ridge | collected 2010
ATACTTCAGTTGAGATATCATTGAAAATGCATTTAATATTTTTATTTAGTGCAATCAACGGTGAACCATTTTCTATTTTACCATCCTTAAATGTGATTCGTGGTTCCCCACAGAATAAATCTATAAAGGTAAAATGACTAAAATCATTTTTTTTATGATGATCAGCACAAATTTGGAGGTATTGTTTAATAAATCTTAATTTAATTCTACTATGAGGTTTCCAAGTTCTAACCATATTAAATCAACATCACATTACTAATATAAATGAAGTTATTTACATGAAAGTATAAGCCGACTAAAATAAATAGAGTTTATCTATTTCTCTTGGAGAATTTATTTAAAATATTTTTAAAAATATACACACTATAGATTTATAAGATTTTTTTTAAAGAAAAATCAAATTTTTACACAAGGAGCTTGAAAAATAGGGATTTTAACATCCATTCTTTTTATACTATCTTTGTATCTTATTTTTCTACAATTTTTTAATTTGTTAATAATTGCTTGTATATTTTTTTTAGAGAAATTGTTCCTAATACTGTTATAAAATATTTTTTCCTTTGAAGTTATATTTTGTCTATCTATATAATTCATTTTACCAATCCAAATTGTATCAGACACATAAGTAGATAATTTGATAATTAAAGGACTAGGATTTTTATCTAAGAAAGGTTCGATGGAGACACTCGTCCTATATTTCATAAAATAAGCATATTTTAATGAATCTAACCTTTCCTCGAATGTCGGAGCATTTTCTTCCCAGAATTTTAAAGAATTATTATTGATTGAAGTAATTGTAAATCTAAATTGAATTTGATTCCTAAAATACACAAATTTGTCGCATAATTCTTTTATTACATTGTAATGAGGTTTAGAAGCTATTAACACAGAATTTCCTGCTTCCAATAGCCTTTCTAAGATGAGAAAACATTCCTCTTTATATTCTGGAACAATGTCATGAGAGGAAGGAAACATTACTCTTCCTTTTCTTTTTTTAAATCTTTGATTCACCTTATATTTGTTTACTTCCATCTCTTTCCATGTGGAATCGGTCTTCCTACCAAATCTTATCGCCATTTTCTTTGCATAACAATAACGGCAGTTATGAGAACATCCTGAAATTAAATTTACATTTGAAGTCGCCCATTCTTTGGTGCCTGTTGGAGCCTTTTTCTTGATTTTCTCCATAATTTATTCCATTTCTAATAGAATTATATAAACAAAAAATGATAGGGCAATTTCAAATATATAATGAAATGTTACTTAGATTATTTTTTTTATTAGATATATTTAAAACTCACATTTCTTGTTTGAAAAAAAAGCATGCCCTCACTGTGGAGAGCCATATCCTGCTGGACGTGCTCAACAATTTTTAGATGATTTTATAGCAAGTAGAAAGAGAAAGAGAAAGAAATGGTTGAGATAACGCTCCTGCTCAAAATAAAAATAAATTTTTCATTTCAATTTTTCTTTTAATTTAAATTATTTTTAATTTATTGTCTTTTTAAAAAACCATATAATCAATTTAGAGTAAGTAGATGAGATCTTATTCATATAGGATTTTTATAATATGGTTAAATTGCGGAACTAATTTTTTTCTAAATGTTACAACTTGATTTATGTTTAAGACTTTTGTATGGGCGATTTTATTTCTTTCATTTACGATCATATCACATAATTGTTTTAATTCTTCTAGTTCTTTCTCGTTAAATTTAGACTTTAGATGATCTCTATACTTCTTAACATCGTCATCAATCGATTCCTTTTTAAAATCTTTGAAAATTCTTACCCAGGTACCTAACGAGATTGTTTTATCTTTAAATAACCATCCAAATTTTTTGTTAAAATCCTCAGATACAGTTCTTCGAGCTCTCTTGTACTCAATAATTAGTGGCTTAAAATAAGTGGCTACTTTATCATCTAACATTATTTCCAAAGCCTTGGAGTATCCTAATATAATATCAGATGCGTCAAAAGTATTATCTCTATCACGATAATCAATAAGTTTTTGTTCAACAGTTGTAAAAATGTTGATTATCTCCTTTCTTGTAATGTCATTTATATTTATTACATTTTCTAACAACTCATTTATTTGGATAAGTTTAAATTCGTAAAGTTGAATTTCAGGCTTCTCTTTTTTCCTAGCTATTTTTATTGCTTTTTCCAAAGAAGTCTTCGCATTTACATTATCTAGCTTACGTGAATATATTTCTGCCAAGTTTCTAAAGCACAGATCATACTCATCATCCAACTTCACAGCTAACTTGAAATAATTAATGGCTGTATCATAGTCATCTAGATCAGAATATACTCCTCCAATATCATTATATACCTTTGCTTTATTTTTTGCATCTTTAACATGTTTTAATTCACGTTTGAAAAATTTAATTGCTAAACTAGAAAAACCGTTGTCAGCGAGTGCATTTCCGAAAATAAATAGATAGTATGCTTGAATTTCTTCTTCTAAATCCTTAAAAATAGAACAAAGTTCAAGAAATCTGTCTTTACCAAGACAATTGATGATGTTAATTAGCCATGTATTAATAAGTGCTCTTTGTTCTGGATATTTTTTGAGTAGTTCTGGTATGGTTACTAATAGATTCTTAACTTTCTCAATTTCTCCAGTTAAATATAGAACAATAAAATAAATTAATTTTAATTCAAATTCTTCGCGCATGGGGAAGATTCTTTCAAGATATTGTTTAGATTTCTCCCATTCACGTAAATAGAAGTAAGACATAGCAAGTTTCAGATATAAAATACTAATATAGATTTTTTTGGAAAAGCTCTCTGAAACTTGTAAGGCTTTTTCGTAGCAACTTATCGAAAGGTGAAAACTAAAACTTTTTTGCATGAAATCACAAGATTTAATTAAATCTCTAATTTCAATATCCGCTTTTATTTGTCTTAGTTTATCAGAAGACATCTCAGTTTCACTAAACTCTTCAATTTTACTCTGAATATTGTCAATCTCTTGATAGGGGATTTTATCATCAAAAAAATCTAATGCTTTATTTAAATAATCCCTTTCCGCTGTGAAATTATTTAATCTATTTGAGGCTACTGATAAATTCACATAAAGGTGAAACTTTTCATAGTTAGATTCTAATTCTGTTATAAATTTCTCTACTTCCTCAAAAGTCTTATTTAATTCTTTATTTGAGCCGGAATGCCCATAATTTTCACCTATATTTTTAAGACAAACTGCTTTATAATATTTTTTGCTTTTATCGAATATATTCTCATCATTCTCCTCACTTGATGAAGCAAATCCCTTTGAATTGGCTACATCAACCCAATCAATCGCTTTTTGGAAGAAATCTCTTGCCTTTTCATAGTTGCCTATATTCCTATGGATTGTCCCTAATCCATCATATAAAAAATACTTCTCCGTATCTAAAACCATATTAAAATGGTTCTTAAGGATTATTTCATTTAAAGTCAGAGCTAAATCAAAGAATCCAGCATCAATTAAATGACTACTTGCAAATTTCCAATTGATGAAATCCCACTCGAAGTTATATTCTTCAAGCTTGGATATGAATTGATCAAGTTCAAAAGGACAATTCAGCAATTCTAATTTCTCTTTTAAACTAAGGTTTGTGAAATATAACATTGACGCTACTGATAACAAGTGGTTAAAGAGCAATGGATATTGAGTAATTGTAGCCTCATCCCTTTCTACATCGAGAATCTGATATGCCAAGGTCTTTAATTTTGTTTTTAAGGGATACGCGAATAAACTTGAAAGTTGTGTAAATAACCCCCTATTAGTAGTATATGAGGATTCATGGAGTATTGAATTTTTTAAATTTTCTGTTAGATATGATTTTAAAATATTTCCGTAGATTACAGGATAACTCGTTCCAGAATATACAAATGAACTTTTATACAAATCATTTACTTGAAATATCGAACTCTCGTATTCCTTTAGATAAGCTTGAACATTAACAATATTTTCTAAATCATCCTCCTCAATATAGTATCTTAAAAGAAGTCTTAAGTAGTTAATTGCGGATATGTTTGTACCCTCCATTTTTAGAGAACTTTCTATAGGTGTATCAAAGGGATGGATAACATTAGCTTTAAGCCCGTCCTTTTTAAGTAATTCCATGATGTCTTCCGAATACATAACATTTTTGGAGAGAATTTCAGTAATTCTAGGCATGATTTTTCTAAAGATATCTCTATTACTAAGAATTTTATAGTAAATTAAATTCTGAAAAGCAGCATCCCTCATTCTTCTTATTAAAAAAGCGTTGTCCAAACCCTCATGCTTTGCAATTTCTATTCTTTCTTCCTCAGTTGCTTCTGAAATTCTCTTTCTTATTTTTTTCCGATTTTCAAGACACCAATTAATCCATGTAAAATGAATTTTCATGTAGTCTATATTAATAGATTTTGGCATTATAAGTCTCGATCCTTGTTATAAGTTGAAATAGAAAGATTTAGGATTAATCCTATATAAATATTAAAATAGATTATACTTAAATACTAAGAATAGTTAGCAATTTCGAAGCACGTAAAGAGAAAATGTCAAATCTAAAGATATTTTCAAAAATCTTATCGATACAATTCAAGATTTTGTCACAATAATATAAGAATTTAACATGATTATAAGACAGAATTTTTTTATTTCAATAAATCTTAAATAATTAATTGTAGAATTTTGGTTTTTACTAAATCAAAAAGTTGAGTAGAATGGAACAGTTTGTATTTATAGGTAGTGAAAAAATTCATGTGTCCGGTAACTCTCTTTCTCTTCAAAATAGAGGGATTAAAAAGATAGAAGAAATTAAAGGGTTAGATAAACTTCTTGCTCTAATAGAACTAGATTTATCTATTAATGATATCGAAGAGATATCAGGACTGGAATCTTTAATTAAGTTACAATATTTGACTATAACCAATAATAAAATTAAAGATATGAAAGGATTGTCGAAATGTAAGAATTTAAAATCCCTAAACCTCTCTTATAATCAAATAAATGAAATTAACAATTTGGAATCCTTACAAAACCTTAATGAATTAGTCTTATTTGTAAATAATATACATAAGATCGAAAATTTGGAGTCATTAAAGAGGTTAAAGACTCTAAGATTAGATTTTAATAAAATCCATGTAATTTCAGGTTTAGAATGCCTTGAAAATTTAGAAGTTTTGGGTTTATCTGAGAATAGAATACCAGAAATCATTAATATAAAAGAACTTAAAAATTTAAAATATCTTGATCTCTCAAAAAATAGGATTTCCAAGATTAAGGAATTAGACTATAATATAAAACTTGAGGAATTATATCTTTATACCAATCAGATTTCAAAGATAGAAGGACTTGAAAATTTAAAAGAATTAAAGTTTTTGTATTTATTTGATAATAATATTAATAGTATTGAAGGTTTAGAATCGATTGCTAAGTTAGAAATTTTACTCCTTTCAAATAATAATATAAATAGAATTGATGGACTTACTAATCTATTTAAACTTAAACGATTAGAATTAATCCAAAATGAATTGGTAAGGATTGAAGGATTTGAATCCTTAGATAGCCTCGAATATTTAATGCTTGCGGGTAATGAATTAACAAAAATTGAAGGGTTAAATTCACTTAAAAAACTTATAGGGTTAAGTTTAGACTATAATGAAATCTTAGATATAAGTGGATTGGAAAACTTAATTTCATTACAGAGTTTAAGCGTTAGTAATAATAATATCAAAAAAGTTTTAGATATTCATCGTCTTACATCCTTAAATCGAATAGACTTTCAGAATAATAAAATTTCACAATTAGATGATCTCTTAAATATTTCTTTTTCTACTGCAGTTTTTGTTAATCTCCTCGACAATAACATAACAAAATCAGAAGAATATGCAAAATTAGCTAATAAATTAATGTTGAAAGTTGATATAGATTTTTTTAAATTAAAGGAGATTCAAGATAAAGATATTTTAAATTTACATATTTTATTAGATCGCCTCCTTAACAAGGAAAAATATGGCTATTCTGCATGGAAAACACGACTTTTTAAATTCTCATCTGATTTTGACAAGGAAATTTTAGATAAAATAATCCACTTATTTAATACAAAACTTTCCTTGATCAGAGGTACAAAAGAATCTTGTAAGGTGTTTGATGAGTTACTTCCATTCTTGAAAGAGAGAATAAAATTAGAACAAACGGATAAACTTGAATATAATATGCCTACATTGGTTAAAGAGTTGTTTTTTGTTGTGATGGAAAATGAGCCTGATAAAAAAATTGAAATAATAAATAAAATGTATGAAAATCTTAAATCAATAAATACTCTCGATTTTATATCAATATTCTCCTATTCCATCTCAATTCTTAACCTTGTTAATTCTATTTTAGTGGAAGATTTATCGGATTACAATGAGAATATAATCAATTTGTTAAATATTCTACCGAAAGAGTACAAAATTGCTCAAAATTTTAATGCTGGAAATACCGATCAGGTTAATAATTTTATTAATCCAATTATGCATAGATTGATAAATCTTATATTAGAAAAAATAAAGAATCAAACATCAATAAGGAATGCCAATCAAATACCCAGATTTATTAATGAGATCAAAGATCCACGTTTAAGGGATTTTTTTTCCCAATTGAGAATTAAAAAGATAATAATTAATGAACCAATAGAAAAATTAAGTTCTATTAAGTTATATTTCGCACAGATGGATTTAAGATACCACTACTATAATAAAGAGAAGGGGAATATTCATTCTGAATATTTAGAGCCAATTTATCACATGGTTGAAGAAAATCTTCTTAAATCTAAAAAAAAGAATTCGAATTTAATAATTTTTCCCGAATATAGTTTTCCTGAGAAGATTATACCACAATTAATTAAATATTCAAAAGAGAATGATATTTGGATAATAGGAGGGCTTGAGCGATTTGAGTCAAAAGATTTTAATCTCAATATCAAGGAAAATGCTTCAATTATAATTTCTCCAAATCATCCCCCTATATTACAAAAGAAACACTTTAAAGGAAAAAGTGAACCCGAACTTGTTCCTGATAATATAGTAAAGATAATTCAATCTAAATTTGGAACTTTTTGCATACTAATTTGCGCAGATTTCTTGGAAGCCTATCTTGGATTAATTATTAGAGAACAAGTTGACTTTATTATTGTCCCTTCATTTAATAGAGACGTTAAATCTTTCAAATATTGTGCTTACGATAAATGTTACAGTAATATGTGTTATATTATGATTTCTAATATTCTAAAATATAACGAATCATCTATATTTGCTCCAGTTAAACGAATTGATCGGGCTGTTGAGATACCTGATTATCCGTATATTGAATTAAATCTCACAGAATTCTCTCAACACAGAAAAAAAAAGAAAGGAAGCTCATTATATAAGAAACTATTAAGTGATTCGCTTTATAAATCGATAAATTAAATAATTAATTACTTAATAATTATTGACAACTAAGTGTTTTCAAACCTTCAACTTTAAAATAGTCAAGTATCTTCAATTTTTATTATCTTTTTAAAAATATAATATTAATTATTAAACTGTAATACTCCTTGATTTAAATGACTAGATTGCGTACTTATTCATAGAAAAACAAAATTATTTCGTATTTTACCATAATAAGTGATACTTTTTGAATGATATTTATAACTTTTATTTTAACTACTGTCCATTTGTTAAGCGTAAGCTATGTTCTTCAAAAGATCTATATGAATGGTATTCAAAAATTGATAGATACTTTTTCTCAAATGAGAATGATTTTACAATTTTTCTTAACTATTTAGAAAAAAATAATTTAATTTCCCCCTTAATTAAGACTTCAAATTTTTCAGAATTATACCAAAGCCAATTTATTGAAATCTTTAGGAATTCTAAAAGAGAAGAAGTAATTTCTTATTACCATCCAATTCAATTCATACAGATTTTGACTTTTATTGAACATTTGAATAGACGAAATAGAATGTTCTCATTAAATTTATGGTGTGATCCAGATTTTCTAAAATTTTTATGGGAAGATTGTAAAAAAATATCATTAAACAATGATAGAATTGTTGAACGCATGAAAAAATATCCCAAGATAGAATCAGGTAGTATGCTAAAGAGATTGCATCAAGTGATTTGGTTAAATTCTTCATTTTTAAAATTATGGATAAAATTAGAATCAATTTGGCATTGTAAAATATTTTCTCCTATATCTATAGGGATTGAGAGGGATGGTGCTAGGGGTTCTTCTTGGAGTGAATTTTATGAGAAAATAGATTTGCATAAAAAATGGGCAGAAAATGAGACGTCTAAGTTTGCTGAAGAAGATTATGAAATGATTCTACAGTTCCATAATTGTATCATACATAGATCGAGATTTTTAGAAAATTTCTCGGATCTTAAAGATTTGTTTTATTTAATCTCTTATAAGAAAAGAGACCAATTATCTCCTTTATCGTTATACTTGAATATATTGCAAATTTCGCGAGAATTGAAAACAATTTATTGGATGCTTACAAAGACTAATACAGTTGGAAAAGAAATGAAACCTCCTTTCATTTTTGAAAAGGAAGAAGAGATGGTACTCTTCAACAATAGTGTATTATTGGATTATGGGTTATTCCCAACTGAACCTTTTATAGTTTTTGTTGAAGGCGGAACTGAATATGATATCATGAATGCTTATAAGAGAGGAAGAGCAGGATATGACAATTTGGGGTTTGTAAACATTCAAGGAACAGGAAACTTAAGAGATACTATCAAGAATATTAGTAGTTATTTTAGAAATCGTCTTTCTTTTATTTTCTTAGATTATGATAATCCTCAAAAATTTGAAGAAAGAAAAAAAACACTATTAAATCACGGTATTGACCTTATTGAAGATGTCCACTTTTTTTTTCCTGATTTTATCACAGAGAATTTCACAGTTGACCAAACACTCGACTCTTATATTAAGTGGTTAGATATTAAAAAGCTAACTATAAGTGATAATGATAAAAATAAATTAATCTCCCAATTAGAATATGGTAAAGAGATTGGGATTTCAATATCAAAGGATCCTACAAAGCAGATTAAATATAAGGGTGAAATCCGTTTTGAACATATTCTGATTAACACAACATTAAAGCTTTTTAATAAGGAATTAATGGAATTTTATCCTAGCAAAGATAAAAAAGAGTGTCTAAAGAAATTTTCAAAAGAGTTCAAGAGAGGATTTTGTCCTTTCCTTACTGATATTGTTATTGAATGGCCTAGAACCGATAACCGAAAGATATTTTCATTTGAGACAGCTCTATGGCCATTTTATAAAAGAACGGAAGAATATCGATTTAAATTAATGGAGATAAAATTTCAGTATTCTCCCTTGAATTTGTTTTATTAAATAATTGAGAAAAATTGGTGATTAAATTTTTCTTATATTTAACTAATTTCTGAATTTGACTAGAAAGATTTAAAATAGGCTCCATCTCGATCGCGATATTTATTTTCTAGATAAATAATCTGCTGGAAAGCTTCAATTATTCCAACATCTAAAATTGCTTGGCTATAGTGGTGCTGATGATTGGTATCTTGATAAAATCTGCCATCAGGTGTTATCATGCAATAAGAATCCAAAATCATCTTACTACTCTCATACACTGGATTAAATTGTCTATGCTTATTAATGAATAATTGGAACTGCCAATGTTTTAAATTACCAAATTCTGTAAAGAATCTATCATTAATACCCTTTAAATAATGGACTTCAAATACCTTCCATCGTATGGGAGTGATAAATCGGATGAAGTCTGATAAATTTTCATCCCAATTCAAAGGATTGACAATAGAATTTATTTTAATTGCAATTTCAAATTCTTTAATTAGTTCGATTTTTTGCTTAATTAATTGGACATGTGAATAATTTTTTGATTTTAACTTCAGTGTTCGACCTAGCTTAACTTCAATATAATTATTTAGAGAATCTATACTCAGTCCGATTAGATCGAGCTTTCCAGAGCATTTCTTCAAAAATTTTCGATTAATTCCTGTCCCATTTGATATCATTGAGACAAATAATCCTAAGTTTTTTGAGTGAGTTACCAATTCTGGTAAATGATTAATTAAAGTAGGTTCTCCTCCCGCAAAATTTATTTTTTTACATCCATTATCGGCTAAAATCCCGATTAATTTGAAAGATTCATTTAATGATAGTTCTTTATTAGAATTCTTATATCGAGCAAAACAAAATTTACAGCGATAATTACATTTCTCAGTAATATGATAGTTGATTGATTCAGGTAATTTCTCCATTAAATTGACACCTCCAATTTACTTTTCAAGTGGAAATTCACGTTTGCTTAAACCTCAATGCTTTGTTTTTCTCTCAGAATCTTGTTTATTTCAGGAGTGATTTCATTTAATACCTCTCCAACTAACTTGACAAATCGTTGTTCGAAAAAAAACTGATTTTCTATTATCATGAATCGTATTTGATGTTCGTTTAACCAATCTTCAGAAACGATATCATACTGTCTAAATCGGTCATTGGACAATATTAGAGCATTTTTTTCCTTTGCATAGGATAATATGAAATCATCAGCCTCAATTCCCGCAGGTGCTTCAAGGATTATCTTTGGAATTAAATATTTGGTTTTATATAGTTTCTTTTCGTTAATTTGATGATAAAGAGCACAATCAGCAATACCTATTGTCTCAATTTCTCTCGAGATTGAACTATATAATAGATCAATATATTCGAGTTTTGGCTTATCACTTCTTTTATTGAAAAAAGCGACATTCGAGATATCGCCTACCATTTTAATGTTTTCAACCACCTCTTTATGAGTTATTTTAAGAAACTAGAAGCATGATTGAAATTTAAGTTAAAAAAAATGAGCATTTGCATATTTTTTTTTAGATTTAGAAGAATAAAAAAAACAACCTTAAATCAAAAATCTAAAGAAAAATCATTATAATTATCAATCCTAATTTTCTTTCTGAGTTTAAACCCATTTAAGAATTGTGGGAGATCAAACAATTGAATTTGAATAATATTATAGAATTGAGTTGAAAAATAGAGAAGTACACTCCATTTTAATTCTTCATTAGACATCGCTTTAATTATTGTCTTATTTAATGGAATCTTCAAAGATAATTGATTTTCATGTTGAATACTAATAACATCTTTAATTCCAGGTTGAATTTGAAACAAAGTAAAGACTTTTATTTTATCATATAGATCAATTCTTCCTACATCTTTCAGATAATTCAAAGCAGCAGGAAAAAAATCAATTGAAATACTATTAATAATAACTCGCTCAAAAAGATTGTCTATGAATATTCCTGCATCCACCTCGCTCATTTGATTGCTTTGATCTGCATATACGAATGAATCGTGCGATAAGTTATCTTGAAATATTTCCCTTTGTTTTAATATCCAATAAAATAGATATTTTTGCAGCCCCTTTCGAGTGGTGTTGGATATTTTATAATAGAGTCTCTCCTCACCATAATATCTTGACTCGTTCTCTTCAAGTAATAAGGAGATGAATTTTGTAAATTCATAACCGTCTCCTAAGTATTTCAGGTTTTCTTCAATGAAAGGAATATTTATTTCTTCGGAAATTAAATATTTCTCTAATTCTTCTCCAGTTTTTATAAATTTTCTGTTAGATTTCTCTTTCAAAAAGTGATAATCATCATCATCTTCAGTAGAATTATTATTTTGATTTTGGTTAATTGAAGATATAGCCTTCCCTTTAATTTTATTCTCAAAAATTAAAAGAATATCATCCAAATCAGACGGATTCAAAAAGTTTTCAAAAATGGATTTTGTTGTTTTAGCGATTTTGTTAAATTCTGCTCTATTTACTTCATACCTAGAGGTGTATCCTTCTCGTCGTTTAATGTAAGA
>SDBV01010879.1_pt1 | contig 11880 bp, 13 predicted proteins | sample 2277081 | NCBI WGS metagenome assembly SDBV01 (sample SAMN10402039, study PRJNA504765) | marine sediment metagenome | isolation source: marine sediment core GS10_PC15, 223 cmbsf | place: Arctic Ocean: Southern Knipovich Ridge | collected 2010
AGCATAATTTGACCCTGCATCTGAACTTTTGTTTGCCCCATCCCAATATGAATCAAAACGGATAGATATGTCATCATGTCTATAATTAAGTATCTGCATCAAAGGATAATTGTCTGAGGTTGTAGTAAACTGAACATGAGGCCCTGCAACACTTGAACTTGTCCCGTCGATAGCGAGCTTCGCCCATCCCACCCCACCATGAGGAATGGTTGTCGTTCCAATCCCAACTCCTGCAAACGTAGGACTATCTCCTATCCCTAATCCTAAAGTAGTCGTTTGGTCCGCCGCAGTTGCATCTCCCATTAAATCCCGTCCTGCGGAGGTTAAATCAGATTCCGCCCAAGTGGCCTCAGAATAAAGCTCTGTTGATACTCTTGTATATAATCTTCCTGTAAAGATACCTGCTATTAAATTAGACCCGTCTCCATCTGATGCTATTTCCTGCCAACTTCGATTCTGGTCTCCTGCCGGTTGCTCCTCTACCCACGTCACTCCTGAATCTGAGGATGTATATAACCTTCCATTTAATGCAACTACCGCCAAATGAGACCCATCTGAGTCGGATGTAACACTTCTCCAATACCGATTAACTACCCCTGCGGGCTGTCGCTCAGTCCAAGTGGCTCCATAATCATCTGAGGTATATACTTTCCCCCCGACACTCGCTCCCACTGTATCATCGTATGATGCAACTATTAAATTAGAACCGTCATCATCAGATGCCACCGAAAGCCATTGCCAAAATGCACCCCCAGCCGGTTGTCTTTTTGTCCAAGAAGCCCCGGAATTGGCCGATGTATATACATCTCCCCAACTCTGAGTGACTATTAAATTAGAACCATCCGAATCTGATGCCGCCCCATGCCAAAATTCATCGCCGTCTCCAATCGGTCGTCTCTCTACCCAACTTCCCCCGGAATTGGCTGATGTATATATTCGACCATTGCTTATAACCGCTAATAAATTAGAACCATCCGAATCCGAAGCCACTTCTCTCCAAGCTATAGCCCCCGCACCAGCAGGTTCTCTTAGCGTCCAATTAACTCCTGAGTCAACAGACGTATATATAATTCCAGTCGCAGAAACTATTAAATTAGAACCATCCGAATCCGAAGCGGCCCCTCTCCAATATTTAGTTATAGCCCCTGCGGGTTGTCTCTCTGTCCAATTTACCCCCGAATCTGCTGATGTAAATAATTTCCCATTGGCTATCCCTGCTATCAAAAGAGAACCATCTGAATTAGAAGCAAGACAATTCCAACTTCTATTAGTAGCTCCATCCGGTTGCCTCTCTGTCCAAGTACTTTCAGTATATGTATTAAGAACATCAGTATAAATTAGTTTATCCGCCGCCGTTCCAAGACTATTTATCAAGTCGATATTATGCGGAAGTGCTGCCACAAAATTAGAATTCTGAGGTAGATTCAAACCCATAATATGAATTATCCCATCTATCCCGTCTCGGCCCCGTGCTCCCTGTGGTCCAACCAATCCCTCAAAATTGTATGTTGTCCCTCCTATAGGGTTAATAAGGGATAAATCATTCAACTGGGTATTTTGTTGGGAAACCTCCGCAGAGATGCCGTAATCAGAGTATTTTCTTAGGGTGTTTCCGCCTCCAAAGGGGGTGACTGTTCCAAAACCATCCACCATTCGGGTATCATCTATTCCCGGAATGAACAATCCTTGGAGTTGTGGTGGGGGGACAACTACGTTATCACTATTCTCCCCGGAATTTACAAAAACTTCACTAATCTTTATTCCCCCAATAATGATAAAGACGTCTTACCCAGATACGAAATTCAGAGGTAGTTTTCTTAAATTTAGCTTTGTTACAAGTCCCACAACAAGGCACGATATTGTCTTCGGTATATCCTTTGTTATTATCTATCCTATCAATACCATTAAATAAAGCTCCCCCGTTCAAATAAGGAGTAGTGCGGTAACGAAGTTTTGGAGTATCTCCACAATAAAAACAATTTTGTTGGATAAATTCCCGAAATTTCTCTTTGGATAATTCCCACACATAACCTCGTTTTTTTGCATCATATTTATAATTATACAAAAACAGATTAAAAAAAGATTCTCCTTTTTGTAATCGTAGGAGACAACCACAAGATTTAACTTTTTTTCGCAAATCCCAACTATCTAATTCTGTTTTGTTCCCACAATCACATTGACATAACCATCTGACTTTTTGGCCTCGATTTGGGATTCTTTTTAGGGCAAGAAGTTTTCCGAAACGCTTCCCGGTTACATCAATAAAATCTGCCACAAGATTAAAGCCTCCGGTATCTTCTATTATCGTAACTGTCAGCCCGGTCTATTGGTGCTTCCGGCATATAGGAATAATAAGCTGTTAATCGGACATTCCGAAGTTCATTGCGGTAAGCCTTGAGGATACCAGATGCTCGTTTAGCATTTCCCTCCGCAGAAGCAATTCGCCAAGCTGCGTATAAAGCGACGACGGTATCCATACCCTTACTAATTGCCGGGGCAATCTCATAATAAATAGTCCCTGTAGGAATCGGGTCAAGGGGGGCATCAAGTGTAGCCTTCCGAGTAGTTTCATCATAAGCGGTTATTACTCGTTCTTGTAGATAATCTCCTGTTTCACTTGATCCTAAAATTCTCAAAACACTTCCAGCATAAGCCTCATGATGAGTATCAAGTGTCCCCGCATTTGGAGTAGCTCCAAATTTAACAACTTTCCCATCAGTATCTTCTACTACAGTACAGGTTCCATTGTGAAGTCTTGCGATCCCCGATGGAACATATTCGATTGTTATTTCTGTCCCCACACCATACATACCCGTAGTTTGAACATGCAGAGTTTGGTTTTCAAGCCAGAGACCTCTCCCAAACGAATTAAATTTACTTCGAGAATCATAAAATACTTTCCCACCAGAATCGCCTAATGTATAAATTCCGTGAATAGAACCTACTGTATGAGGTAGTGGGTAAGTAGTAGTTCCGGAGACTATCGTCTTGTTAATTTTAGCAACAGCAGGTGTTCTTGAATTTCTATTTTTTTCATTAAGAATAATGATATAGGCTTTTTCAAGAAAATTAATAATCCTTGCAGATGTATATTTTGCGATTTGGGAAGGCTCATCCAGAGCTTCCCGCACTTCTGTTATAGCTCTTGTTAAGAAACTCTCAGAGTAGGAAATACTTGAATTGGTGCTTACAACCACCTCAACCTGAATATTTGCAGTTGCACTTACCGGTATAAGAAAAAGTAAATCCCCATTGGTCTCGGCCTGTGTGGTATCAAAAGCATAGTAACCATCTCCCAGTTCAGTCGGATTCGTGTCACGCAGTGCAGTGGCCGCCCCATCATCTATTTGTAAGTCAGCAGTTATATTATCAGCGTCCCCTGTTTTCGGTGTGGGGCCGGTAGTATCCCACGCATACACTACCCACTTTTGGCCTGCTGTATTCTTTTGCATCTCAATTCCTTATCGAAACCAACTCAAGCCTATGGCAATTATAGTTGAAATAAAATAATATATATACTTGGAATGGGTCTGCTTGTGCTCGACAGTCCAACTCTTAATCCACTTAACATCATTTGCAGTTTGAATTATCAGAATATCTCGTTGGTCGTCAGTCATTTGATTTTGCTAATCCATTTATTCTAAATAGTCTATTGCCCTATACAACAATAAAGTATTTTCATCTACATTTAACATTCCAATCCCCTGATTACATAAGGTGCATAATAAACCCCGCACCTCTTTTGTCAAATGATTATGGTCTACAGCTAATCTCCTTTTGAATTCTGATTGGTGTTTTCCACAGATAGCACAACATCCTTTTTGCTTATAAAATAATTTATTATACTCTTTTTGGGTTATACCGTAACGATATTTTAATTTTGTATTTTTATTATGCTCTCTTTGTTGTTCCAAGGTTAAAAATTTTGGCCTTTTAGGGTATTTTTTATAATATCGTCTAAGTGCAACTTTATCCGTACAAATCTTACAACGAGATTCTAACGTATCTTTTGCCTTACTACGCTTGTAAAACTTGTCTTCTGATTTAGATTTCATACAAACACAACAGATTTTCATAAAATTCCTATTTATCGAATTTTAGTTATCCACCGTCTCGGAATTTTTAACTTACCCATCATATCCTCTTTTATATCTTTCCCCTTGGTATGACATACAATCAAAAAATCCTTGGTTTTACCAACGTACCACCCGGCAGTAAAACAAAAGACAGAATTCCCGATTTTCATCATCTCTTTATAATTTTTCCAACCATCTTCGGTCTCGGCGTCAATCCATTCCACATAAATTCTATCCCCATATTTCTTATCTATTTTCACTTGTGAACACCTTTTATCGTTCCGGCCTTTTCTGAGGCATAGAAAACATTCTTGCCCTTCTTCTTCCCCCTATATTGTTTAATCATCTGGGCGAGAATCTTAGTCCCTTTGTTTGTTAAAGGCATTCGAGGAAGTTCCTCTCTAATTAAATTGCCAAGGGCTGTAATTGCTTGCGGCATTCTTTTGCCCTCTCATACGTTTCTAAAATACTCTGAGCATTCTCACATAAACTGATGCCAAGACCTCCATCTCCATTATGGCCCACATATATCCCTACCACATCGCCCTCGGAATTATATAGAGGCCCGCCACTACTACCATACCCACCCTCCGCATCGGTCTGTAGCAAATCCCCCCAACCCATTTCAGGTAAGTCTCTATTAAGATGGGATAATATTCCTTTGGTCAACGTGAATTGGAAAAACTTACTATGAGGAGTACCTACAAGATAAACGGTATCTCCGATGGCTACAGGCGATTGCACTACTTCGGCAATTCCGACTTCATTAGCATCCACAAAAATAAAACCGACATCTTCCTCAGTGTCAATATAGAAATCACCCGACTCCAATATAGTACCATCATAGAGTTCTATCCTCAAAGTGCCCTCACCTTTCAGGACATGAGCAGCCGTTAAAACTACATTGTCATCTATAAAAACCCCAGAACCGCAACCCTGTATTCTCACAGACGCACTAACCATATTCAAAAATTTAGTAGTCGATACTGGTTGTTGTCGAAACATTATCAGTGGAAATATCACCCCCGATACAACAACTACTAAGAAGAATACTAAAATAAATTTTAATAAAACACCTTTCATTGCTATTCTCCTATAGCTACTCGTTCTTGCCGCTCGGCTTCCTCCATGTCCTCATCCTGAAGGTTGTGATGATAATCGCTATCTGCTTGGGCCGTAGCTACCCTCGTCGCTTCCGGTGTCAACGGTGCAAACAATCTCCTACTTAATTCCGCAGCTTCTTTTGCCCCGAAACTACCGAGAGATTTACCGATGTGGTAAACGTCCACGAAAACATCTTTAGGTCTCCCAAGCCACTCAGCTATTACGAAAACCCCAAGTTTAATATACCGGACTACAAATAATTTGTTTTTCCGTTGAGGGTCGCCATCCGTAAGCGTGGCGACCCATCTTCCTAATTCTCCGCCGATTACCGTATGCTCGGCTGAATTATAATTGGAGACTAATCCTAAAATGATAATTCTCCTTAAAAATTAAAGTTAGCAAAATCTCTAAAATATTTCATAGCGGCCATATCATAAGCTAAAGCTGCAAGTTCCTCAAAACTGAATCGCCCTAAAAATATAGCTTTCCCTTTTACTTGAATTTGGGCAGCCCATTTTTTTGTGCGATTACACCAACTAACCCCCTTGAATTTGCTGGTTCCGTTTTTAGCAGGTCGCTCGTTTGCATGATTTTGGTGAGGATTACATATTCGGATATTACATCGCCGATTGTCTAATCCATTGTGATTTAGATGATCTCCCTGACGTTTATCCCCAAAGTTTAGCCTGAGGAGATGGCGGTGCATACTCATTAGTTTCCAAAAACCGTCTTTGTTTTTATATTGTCTTACAGCGTACCAAATACCACTAACATTTTTAAGAGCACGCCATTTATATTTAGACAACTCTTCGTAATCGGCATCGTCCACTAATGCGTATTGGCCTTGTGTAAGTGCGATCTCTCGCATTTTATTTTTTCCCTTCCTTGTTGAATGGCACTACATTGGGGTCTTTCGGCTCTTTGGGTTTGGCCTGCTTGGCTACAAGAGCCTGGGCAGCATCTAATTTCGATGCCTTCGCAAAAAGCATTTGCAACCCCTGGATAAGAGTCCCTATTTCAGTGGCGGTCGGCGGCAGTCCGTTAAGTAATATCCGACCATTAAGTAAGATGTTTCTCAAATTGAAGTGTGCTTGTTCTGTTGGATTCATGTTCTTCCTTTCAAAAAAAGTTATCTGTTTTTAGGGGCCAACATAATTTTTAACCCCAACCATTTTTTTGATTGTACCCTCGTCCATTTCGGATTCTCGAAGTTTGGTCTCAGTAGTTTTTCTTTGCAAACCTTTAATACCCCTAAAATAAGTAGGTTGCGTTCTTTTTTTCTGTTTCGCAATATGTTTTTCGCCTGCGGGACTGTGTTTCATTTTCATTATCGCACGAATTATATCGCCTTTAGCCATAATACATAATCCTCAATATGTGTCTTTATACAAATAGATTTCAAGTCCAAATGACCCATCTGTCTCATCAATTCGGAGAGGGTTATTCCGCCCTATTTTCAGAGCATGTGGTAAATTCACAACATTGGTTGGAATCACCCCCGCAGAAGTCAGTATCCCTGTATTATATTTTATTGATTTCTTGAGTGTGTGAGGATCAATCGGAAAACCAACACCATCAATCCAAGCGGTACTTGAAGATGTCGCAGTATTACTGCCCACCAGATCAGCGTGAGACGTTCCGGTTCCTTCATCAAGATTCCAAGCAGCCGACAATCCAGTTTCATCTCCGATAAACTTACTACCAGCCCCATTCGCCCACAAAGCATCCATCTCTGCGGAGGTCAGAATTTGGCTATAAAGACCAAAGACACTAATATCAAATGTCTTGGATGTCCCACCAGTAATCACCAAAGCAACCGCCCCGTCAATGTCCCCCACACTTGAAATATCCACAGCATCCGAAGCGGAAATATTATCGACATACATAGTGAGACCATCAGTTTCTCCGGCTTCAATGTTAATGACGACCCAGTGCAATACATTATCGTTAATAACATTTCTACTTGTAATCGTTACCGGTGTAGTGGTTCCATCATCGACTGTGCAAAATAATTTACCGTTAGCATCTATCCCAACGAGCCAACCATCTCCCCCATTATCCTTATCTATCATAGTCGGCAGGGAAACCGCAAGGGCAGCAGCTTTGATTCCAAATACAATCGCAAAGTCCCCCGACCCAGGTTCAAGAGCGGAATCGTTGGGCACGGAAAATGTGTCTGTATTTCCATTAAATCTCAGTGAAGCCCTCCGCAGGAAGCTAAAACCATTTGCGGTTGCTCCTCCAGAGAGAATGAATCCAGTTACATACCAACTCATATTTATACCGGGGGAATTGGCGAGTTTCGTGAAAGCCTCAGAACCGGCATTGAGATGGGAAATAGGACAACCATCTTCGGGTTTCATTACGCGTGTCTCAGTTGACATTTATTTTTTCCCCTTTCGATTCTAAATATAAAATTGCTTTCAAAAGTATTTCTTTATTGTCTTTAGAACATCCTAATAAAAGATTACAATTAGAACACAATAGGCCTCGAACCTGCCCCGTAGCATGATTGTGGTCAACAGCAAGTTGTCTCAAATTATATTGATTTTTTGTTGTTTCTTTTTTCCCACAAATTGCACAAAATCCATTTTGTTTGGCAAACATTTGATTATATTGTTCGAGGGTTATACCATAAAGTTGTTTAAGTCTATAGTTTTTTTTGCTTATTTTTACATCTGGCCTTTGACGATATAGTTTCATTCTTAGGTTCCTTTGTTCTCGGACTCCTGGGACTTGCAGTCTTTTTTTTCGTCGTAGGCTTTCTTGTGCTCGAACTTCTGGTTTTTTTCCTCTTTCTCTTGCATAAGTGTTTTCACAAGATTTGCAATGACCACAAAAACCATCTTTACGGGCTTTATTTTTATAAAAACAAGAGACTGGTTTTTGTTTCTTACATCTGGTACAATATTTCATCATTTTATATTTAGATTATAATGGCCGTCCCTCTCCGTATCCTCAGAGAGGGACGCAATTAAGTATTCAATTTTAGGTAGCAGTGAGTGTGGCTCCGGGAGCCAGGGGTTCCCACTGAATATAAACATCTGCTATACCGGTTGTTGGGGCACTGTTTTCCAGAGCCAAGCTAACTATTCCGATAGGAACAATCTGCGAATACTCTGGAACCTTTGGCACGTCCCCGCCGTCAGTATTGGCGATTACCATAATAGTGTCATCCAGTTCGGAATAGACAATATCTCCGGCATCAGAAGCAGCATTGAGTTCTACACCAGAACCGTCAACAGGTGTTAAATCTGTTTCCGCACCTGCTGATGGAGTGCAGGTGAATCCGGCCTTACAAGCTGCATCTGTGGCTTCTGTCAAAATGAAAAACAGAGAAACAATCTTTACCGGGCCGGTGGCGACGGTAAATACATTCTTATCTCCGGTCTTGAGGTCAACAGCGGCAGCCTTGACAGTCTGCCGTCCCATAGCAGACCTTGTATCGATTGCGGCTGTATCGGCAATAATGGCTTGACTATCTATGTAGATTAAATCAAGTAATGCTTTTACACTGTCATCGGCTGCTGCCCCGCCGTCACCAGAAAATGCACCTGTCTTATCAGAGATAGCCTCCAACGAATCTGTGGTAGGCTTAAAGGCAGTTACATCTGCTGCTTTAGATAGAACATGAGCCATTAGAGACCCGGAAACGCAATACGTCTCCAAATCTGAGTCGGCGGCAACCCCGGTGGTTGTACCTACCAAGTGGTCAAGTTGGTCGCCGTCTAAAGCTACGGAGGCTCCCGTTCCAGCCGCCAAAGCAACTGCTATAGCTTCCAGTGAATCAGTGGAAGCCTGATAGGTACTCGTATTTGCTGTGGCAGACATAATATGAGCCAACAAAGACCCATCGGCGGTGTATACCGTTAAATCTGCATCAGCAGCAACGGTTGTATCTGTTTGCATCAGATGGTCAAGTTGGATGCCAGCCCCAAGAGAAGTCCCGGTTCTTACAAAATCAGAAATAGCTTGGAGTGAGTCAGTGGTATTGTCGTATGTATTTGGTGTTGCTACAGCCCCCACACACATTATCTTGGCGATAATTGAATCGTTGGCGATATTCTCGGCGTATGCCGTAGTACCATCCAGTTCACACAGATGGTCGAGTTCGGCATCGTCAATCGCAGCACGGGCCGCAGTCTGTTGATTGTCCCGAATTGCCTGGAGAGAATCAGTGGTGGGGTCAAAATCATTTACATCACCACCAGCACCTTTAACCAGAATATGAGCCAAGACAGAAGCAATTGCTATCTCAGGCCCCATATCCTGCTCGTCACCGACCGCAGTTTTCATAAAGTGGTCAAGATTGATACCTGTTAAGAGGGTAGTGCCAGTCCGAAGTAGATCAGAAATGGCCTCTAATGAATCATCGGCAGCACTAAAGGTTCCGCCACCATCCTTTTCCAGAATATCCTGCACTGACCTTGCGGTTGGAGTCGTACTTACCGCTGTCGTGAAACCGGTTACTGCATCTGCAATGGCTTCAAGAGAGTGGGTCGTGTTATCAAACTGGTCTATGTTGGCAGGAGTACCTTTTACCATTATTTTGGCAAGTGCCGAATCATTCGCTATTGTAGACGGATAAGCTGTACTCCCTCCATCGGCAACATAGTACAACTTCTTCAAAATATCCAGAGCGGAGCCAGCAGCGGGGCTTCCTACATCACCTATCGCCAATAGCAAAGAATCTGAAATAGCCTCCAGGGAATCAGTAGATTTAGCATAGGTATAGTTGGTATCCTTATGCAGAATATCCTGCAAGGATTGAGCCGTAGGAGGTTGGGGTACAGCATTAATCACACCTGTCTGATTCGTAATCGCAGCCACCGCAGTCGCAATTGATTGTAGCGAATCGGTGGAGGCATCAAAGTTGTCGGGGTCTGCATCCGTAGCCATTATATGACCCAGGATAGAAAGGGCTGTAACGTAGCCTCCTAAAGGATCATCGACAATAACAGTCGTACTTGTCTTGGCAAGGTGGTCAAGATTGTAGGTTACTATATCTGGGGCAAGTGCTCCACCCTTGATGAATTCGCCCGAGGTTCCGTCTGTGGTGACACCAACGTTCTGGTCTAATTCAGCGATGGTTCCTACAATCATACTATCAACGGCAAGGCCAGTAGATATGATAAGGTTGTGGCGAATTACAGCCGGGGTAGTTGAAATCACTTCGATACCGGACTCACCATTCTCGACCTTCATTATGTTGTTTTCAATCAAGAGGTCAAGGCAAACTCCAGCACTATTTGATATAGCGGCGGTTACTCCACCACCCTTACCGTAAGGGCCAGAGAACCTGTTTCCTTTAATGGTAACATTGTTGGAGGCTCCGTTCAGGCTAATACCATCGTCAGCATCAGAACTCCAACCGGCACGGAAAATATTGTTTTCAATTATTGTATCGTGACAACCTGCCTTTAATTCGATAGCGGCGAGGAACTCGTCTCCTGCGGCTTCACCCTCAAGAGCCTCACAATCTATAATGCGAGTATTTGTCACGGCTGCTTCAATATCTATGCCGATAAGAACATCGGCAAATCCTGGACGGTAGGTAAGACCTATCAGCGTTACGTTATTTGCCCCGACATTAATAGCTGAATTTGCGGCATCAAAATCAAATCTGGCTCGAAGTGTTCCTGTGCCGAGACTAATACAGGTGATACCGACCACATTAAAATCGAGGGTTTCAGATGCCGCGATATTCTCGTTATGGCCGGGGGCCAGAAGTATAATTCCGCCCTCACTGGCTACGAGAAGTCCTACAGCATAATCCGCTGTGGCGAGGGGTTTTTCAAATGAATGCCCGTGCTCAGTATCATCGGCATCGAGAGCATTTGTGTGACCTGAATCTACGAAAAGAACCTGAGCCTCCGCAAGAGAGCGGACTCCAAGATTACCAAGGTATGGCATTACTTTCCAGCCGTATTTTGCGATTAAGTCAGAAACTCTAAATGGATTTGTTGCAGCCATTATACATAATCTCCTAAACTAAACTTTTCTAACAATTATTTTAATGGTTCAAAAAAAGCTCAGAGAAGCCTGAAAACACCGACAGAGAAAGGAAGAAAAATGACGACTTCTCTGAGCCTATTCACTTTTACAAAGAACTAAACTCCCACAGACCTCGTAATGAAAATCGGGTTCTGTGCCGTCTCAAGTATTGAGTCCAACGAGGAGTTCCACATTTTTCACAGGTTGCCCAGACATATAGATTTAATCTTGACTTGCCTATGACACTGCCTTGCTTTATTTCACCTATATTTGGCATCGTAAGTCCTTATTACATAAGGAGTTATCAAAGCATCGTGGCCTCAGTTAAATTTTCAAACTTCACTCCGCGAGGATCTGTTGGCGCTATCAGACAATAATACCAGAACGGACTCTCCAGTAAATCCTGCGGAGCACCGCCCGAAGCATGAGAAACCATAAACACACCGGAGTGACCGCCGAGCGGGGCAAGGAATTCGATTTCCTGACCCATAGTGGCTTCCATTCCACCAAGTCTCGGAGGACTATATCTTTTGATATTGTCTCCGGCAAATTTCAAGGCGTACAGGGTATTACTCAGACACATCGGACTCATAATCCACTCATAGGTTCGTCCACCGAACTCATACGCAATCTGAGACCATCCGCCTTTGAAACTCAAAGCCTTCCCGGTACGCTCATAATTCTGTCTGTTGTTATACAGACCAGG
>SDBV01010880.1_pt1 | contig 11880 bp, 10 predicted proteins | sample 2277081 | NCBI WGS metagenome assembly SDBV01 (sample SAMN10402039, study PRJNA504765) | marine sediment metagenome | isolation source: marine sediment core GS10_PC15, 223 cmbsf | place: Arctic Ocean: Southern Knipovich Ridge | collected 2010
ATCGGGGCCCCGCGCGCCGCCAAGGCCGTGGATGGCGTGGCAGGCGTTGCAGCCCTTAGCCATAAACAACCTGCCGCCAACCACCGGGCTGCCGATGGTGCGGTAGAAAGGCGCCTCCTCATCTTCGCCGAACGCGCCCAATACCGGCGCGAGGACGGCGGCCGTCACGAACAAGAGGAGCGCAGGCCGAATGCCCTCCATTTCTCTAATCTCGGTCACCCTTGTTCACCTCTTCGTCCTGATTGAACAATACGCCAATGAACACATACCAGAACACCCCGAGGAGCGTGAGAAATACAGGAACGGCCACGATGGATATCGCGATGGACGCGGAAGGGACGTCTCCCAGCCTATGCGATGTGCCGATGAGGTGGCCGATCCAGGCGACGATGGTGAGCACATAAAGCGTGAAGCCCAGAGACAGAAGAAACTGGACGATAACGATATGCCAGGGGTCCTTGAACCGCGACTCCACCTTAACTCCGTTTCCTTCCATGGCCCAGCCTTCCTCCTCTAGCCGCTCGGGCTTTCCACATGCGCTCCGGAAGCGTCACTCGCGTCCGGCCCGTCCGGCAGATACCCGCGGACGCGTTCGTTGAGTTCCGCAAGGCCGGTAGTGCGCCCTTCCCGGATTTCCCAGATCGAAATGATGGGGAAGATCTGGGTGAACACCATGAAGAACAAGGCGAACAGGGCAAAACATCCCGCCAACTCGCCCCACTCGATCCACGTGGGGAAATAGTGCCCGGTCTCGTAGTGCATTCGGGGATTGGCGAGCGTGGGTACGATGATGACAATGCGTTCGAGCCACATCCCGGCGCAGACCGAGATCGAGGCGATGAGGGTCTTGGGGATGACGAACCTCTTCCGATTGCAGAGGACGGCCATGGGGATGACGAGATTGCACGCGATCATGCCCCAGAAGTACGGCGCGTAGGGGCCGTTGATCTTCGACCAGAAGACCTTCATCTCTTCGGGCTCGCCGCCGTAGAAGGCGGTGAGGTACTCGGCGAAGGTGAAATAGGTCCAGATGAGCGTCATGACCACGAGCAGGCTGCCGAGATTGCGAAAGTGGATCTCCTTCAGATAGGCCTCCAGCCCGTAGGCCTTGCGGATGATGAGCATGGCGATAATCAAGGCGCCGATCCCTGAGTAGATGGCGCCGACGACGAAGTAGGGGCCGAAAATGGTGCTGTGCCACATGGGTTGGAGCGTCATCGAGAACACGAAGGAGACGACTGTGTGGACCGATACGGCGATGGGAATGACCAGAATGGACATGATAGTGATGCCGCGGTCCAATGCCTTTACCTGGCTCGTCGTGCCCTGCCACCCCACGGCGAGTACGCGGTAGAACCACCGCCCATGCTTGACGGTGTCGCGGAGGATAGCGATGTCGGGAATCATCGGCAGCCATAGATACAGCGTGCTGGCCGTGAAATAGGCGGCGATACTCGTGGCGTCCCAAAGGAGCGGCGACTGATACCGCCCGTAGAGGATTACGTTGAGGGCCCGGTCGGACCGGCCCAAGTCGATCAAGATGTTAATCGCGCCGATGGCCAGGACCATGACGGTAATGACCTCGGCCATGCGCGTGATGGGGCGGCGCCACTCGGCCTGGCACAGGCGAAGTATGGCCGAGATGAGCGTACCAGCATGACTAATTCCGATGAAAAAGACGAAGTTGGTGATGTAAAAGCCCCAGGAGACCGTGTCGTTAAGGCCCGTCACGCCCAGGCCCTTGCGGTACTGGACCACGAAAGTAAAGATACCGAAGGCGATGACGGCGAGGAGAATGGCGGCGACCAGGTTGAATCCTCTCGACGAACCCATGATGGGCTTGAGCAAGATGGCGTCCATTTCTTGACTGGAACTGCTAGGCTTCAATGGGTTCGCCTCTCTTAAGGTAATAGACCTTCGGCTTCGTCCCTAGCTCCTCCATAGGCCGAAACGCGCGGTTGCTGCGCGCCAGCCGCGACACGCCGCTGTCGGGATCGTCAAGATCGCCAAAGACGATAGCGTCAGTGGGGCAACTCTCCTGGCAGGCCGTCGTATATTCTCCGGGGCCGAGCTCGCGGCTCTCGAAGGCCGCTACATCCTTGGCCTTCTGCAGACGGTGATGGCAGAACGTACACTTCTCCACCACGCCCTTCTCCCGCACATGCACGTCGGGATTCAGGTAGTTCTTCATCGTCTCGGGGATTTCGTACTTGTGCCAATTGAAGTACTTGGCCGTATACGGACAGGCCGCCATACAAAAACGGCAGCCGATGCAGCGCCCGTAATTCTGGGCAACGAGGCCTTCTTCGGCCGGATACGTCGCGTTCACGGGGCACACCTTCGTGCACGGCGAATCTTCACAATGGAAACACGGCCGCGGCATAAAACTGACCCGCGCGTTCTCGCCCTCACCGTGGACTTCGCGAATCACCTCCATCCAACTTATCCCCCGGCCCGCGGACACCTGGTCCTCCTCCACGAAGGGGATATTGTTCTCGGACTTGCATGCGATGACGCACGACTGACAACCCGTACAGCGGTCGAGGTCGATTACCATACCCCATCGTGCCATGCCGCGCTCCTTCCTTAGCCGGTAACGATCCGGACCCGCGCCGCCTTGCGGATCCCCAGTCCGCTTGACGCCCCGGCCTTGTCTTCAATGAGGTCGCCTGGGTCGATGCCCCGGTCCTTAGCCCAATGTCCGCCCGCGCTGCGCCCGAGGCCCACGGGAACGGCAACCACGCCAGGCGCAGTTCCTTCGTACAGCCGCACTTTCACGCGGACCTCTCCGGCCGGCGACCTCAGGGTCACCATGTCGTCATGGCCGATACCCAGCTTTTGCGCCTCATCCGGGTGGATCTCGACCCAGCTATCCCAGCTCGCGTGCAAGTGGGCCGCCATGTTCTCAAGGAGCCAAGGCATGTTCGCACCCACCCCGCTCCCGATGGTGAGTAATTCATAGGTCTGCAGCACGTACGTATCGTCCTCGGCTTCTCCCTCAAGCTGATTCAGTAATAGACGCGGGTAGAACAAATGGTCTGGACCGTCAGTGTCCCGGACCCCCAACGACGCGAGCAGTTGTCTTCGCGCTTCAGCCAGCCCATCTCCCGATCTACCGAGATCGGCGCTCGCGTCAGTCAGCCACCTATCAAGCAGCTGGGGGTAGAATTCGAATTTGCCGGACGGCGTGGGGAGCCGGTGGCGCATGCTTTCCACGTGCGCGTCCGGCGCCCACCATGCCCCATTTTCGACAAGAGCGGACCAGAATGCGCCGAAACTGTGGAATTCGCTGGCGCGATAGCCCTGTTGCTGGAGCACCTGCCGAAGCTGTTCGTCGGCCGGTGTCGAGACCACGGATCCGCGCTCAGCTTCGTACAAGCCCTCCGCGCTGCTCCTTATCAACTCCTCATGCGTTGCCCACGGCACAGCGGCTGCCACGCTTCCACCCACCCCGCTGGCGACGTTCAAGATTATGTCGCCCACGTCGCGCGTGTCATACAGAGGCTCAAGGGCGGGCGCCCCCACCGAAAAGAGGCCGAACCCCGGCAGAAAACTCACCGGGTCGTCCTGCCAACCCTCCAGGAAATGATGCTGTGGAAGAACGAGATCGGCGTACTCACTCGCCTCGTCAGCCACGCCCGAAAGACTAACAACGAAGGGAATCCTCGCGAGGGCCTCGCGAACAAGCGCCTTGTCGACCCGTCCCACGAGAGGATTGGCGCGGTCCAAGATGAGCATGTCGACGGGTAACTCATCCGCCTCTACGATCGCCTCGAAGAAAGCCTGCGGCGCATCGGCGTCGAGGAACTGTTCGCCCGTTCCCGCGCCGTCCAGCCGCGCGAGGCTGGCCGCGCCTTCCGCCGTCTCGTCAAGATTCAGCTCCGGCCATTCGGACAGCGGCGGTCGCGGTCTGCCGGACAACACGCCCCCTTGTATGCCAATACTCCCCACCAACGCGTTTAGCGAATGAATGGCCATCTGGGCGAAGATATCGTGGCCCTCAAGAAGCGACCGGTTGTCGCCAAGGACGACGGCCGGGCGCGTCGTGGCCAGTTTTCTCGCGAGGGTCACGATGGTTTCGGTCCGCACTCCGGTGATTGCAGAGACCCGCGACGGGGCGTAGTCCTGCAACACGAGCCGCCTAAAGCCGGCGTGGGTCGCGCCATCGGCCGCCTGCCAGTCCTCGAACCCGAAGGTGTGGTCCGCGACGAAACCCTCGTCGTAGATCCGTTCTCGTAGAATGATGTGGGCAAGGCCCAGGGCGAGAACGCCCTCAGTGCCGGGTCTGATGGGAATCCACCGGTCGGCATTGGCCGCCGTCTGGGACACTCTCGCTTCAACGTGCACGATTTCAGCGCGCTGGCCACGACGGCCCTGGCGCATGTGGCCGTAGGCCTTCAACTGATGCACGGGGGACACCCACCCCTCCAGCCAGTTACAGCCAAAGGAAAGCACGAACGACGACTCTCTAAGGTCATAGCTCACCGGGTCCGTTGCGCCGTGCATGAGCCGCGCCACGGTCTGCGGCAGTTCAGGCGCGAGGCCGCGCTGCCGCAGGTAATTGGGCGTTCCGTAGGCCCTGGCAAAACGCCGCCAGAGATCGTCCACGAGGCCCCGGTACTCGCCTCCCAAGATCGCGAGCCGCTCCGGTTTCCCCTGCAGGCGAAGTTCCGTCAGCCGGTCGGAAACGGTCATGAGCCCCTCATCCCAGGTCGTTGCCTCAAATTGGCCCGACCCCTTCTCTCCCGCACGCCGCACTGGACCCACAATCCGGTCAGGATCGTAGAGAGATTGCAGGCCCGCGCGCCCCCGGGGGCAGAGGCCGCCGCGGTTCACTGGGTGCAGCGGATTACCGTCAATCTTGACGGGCATGCCGTCCACGACACGAACGTCGAGCCCGCAGCCCCCCGGGCATAGCTCGCAAACCGACTTGACGCGCGTCTCCACCCGGTTGTACCAAGTGTCGGCCTTCTCAGTCGCCGCTAAGAGGCGTTCCTGGATCGTCTTCGTTAACCCCAGCCCGGCGGCCGTGGCCGCCGTAAGCCCCAGGAACTGTCGACGAGTAAAATCCGCCATTCTGTTGTCCTTCTCCGCTATCTATGGCACGCGTTGCAGTCGGTGGTCACGTCTTCTTCCTCGTGACAGTCGATGCAGAACGCCATACTTATATCGTTAAGGGGCGCCTCCGGAGGCACAGCCGAAGCCCCGATGCCGCCGTGGCATGTGTCGCACTCGATGCCCGCGACGGTCACGTGCCGCCGGTGCGAATAATAGACGTGGCTAGGCACGTCGTAGATCCTGCGCCAGCGGATGTCTTCGCCCGATTCAATGTGGACCGCAACCTTGGCTGCTTCCTCGTTCACGGGATTGGGTCTGCCGGGGGCCGTAAAGTCTTCCTGGAAGCGGCGTTCAAGAGGGTGGGCGGTCTTCGCGAAGGCTTGCTGAAAGCTGAACCCCGTCGGCTTGCCGTTTTCGGTATAACGTTTCGGGTCCCAAGTCGGACTTTGACGGCGGTGACATTGGCGGCAGGTGCGCTCGTTCGGGCGCTGAATGTTGGACGTGAAATCCACGCCGAGGTCTTCGCTCAGCCAGTGCCGCCGGCCGTCCGCCACGTGCCACGAGCCCATTCCATGGCACGCTTCGCATTGGACGCCGGCATTCAACTTGAGCGGATCGGGGACGCTTCGGGTCTTTCGGTCGTATTCGGTGGCATGACAACGCAGGCATTCGGGCGCCTCGGACGGAGGACGGTCGAGACCCATTTCCCTTGCGATCTCGAGAGAAGGTTCTTCGAGAAGGGTTTGATACGCCCTTGCATGGGGGGAGGCCTTCCAAATGTCCCATTGGGTCCCATGTTCGGTCTGGTTGTGGCAGAGTTTGCAGGTCTCTTGGGTGATGAACTGGCGCGGTTCACGCGCCAACTCCGCGCCATCGGCGTCGGACCCGGTATGGCACGTGGCGCAGACGGCAATGGAAGGGCGGCCCGCATATTCTTCCGTGGTCACGTAGCGGTGGCACGTGGTGCATTCGAGGCGCAGGTCTTCCGTGTGCAGCTTGTGGTTGAACCGCACGGGCTGAATGATCGCTTCGGGCGTCCGGCTGTTGTGCCAGTAGACGAGAAGGCCGATGACGGCGATGGCAGACGGGTAGAAGACAATCCTGAGTATCTTCGGCAGCAATCCCCAACCTCCTCCTTACCTTGCGCCCTCACACGGTCCCGGTCTCGACAGACGCGCGGATGCGGCCGAATCGGAGCTCCCAACGAGCTCGATGACACCCGTTCACGCGGGTATACCCAGGCAAATCTTGGCGGATCGTATCTGGTTCGCCGCTGGCAACGCAAGCGCGCGCGCATGGGCATGGCCTGAGGGGCGGGGAATACTGGGCATCGCGGCGTGACGATGGTCTCTACTGAGATCTATCGCAGAGCAAACCACAAGTCACGCGCTGATTCTGGATGATGGGCGATCAATTACTTGCAGGGGAAACCACTTCGGAATGGGTCGAAACAACTGGGTCTAAGAATCAAACTGGGCCGACGGCAGCCATATTCTCGAACGCCGAATCCGCCCGGCCGGAAATCAGTTCTGGCCCCCGGGAGACCCCGCATTCCCTTGCCCTAAGGCCATCAGGGACCAGACGAACTTCTCAAGGCGTTCATGGAGCTCGGCTTCTCCCAGCGCGACGCCTCCCGCCGCAGCGCCATCGCCCCGCTGAGGACCATCGCCCTCTTGTGCGGCGCTCACGGCAACGGGCTGTTGAGAAACGCGCTGCATGGATCTCTCCGCTGCGGCCACGCCCTGGGCAATAGTCTCAGAAACGTCCAGCGGCCCGCCGGCGCATCCCACAACGAAGACACCCGGACGGGAAGTGGCGACGGACCCCTGCGAACCTCCACCAACGCCCACAAAGCCATCTTCCTGCAGATCGACCCCGAGCTTCTCGGCCAACTCAGCCAATCCCTCCGGTGGCTTCACCGCCGAGGCCAGCACCATGAGATCGAACTCTTGCGTGACCTTGTGGTCCTCGTCCGTGTCCGTATATTGGATATGCAGCGAGTTGTGATCATCGGCCTGCACCTTATGGATGGCGCCACGCACGAATTTCGCGCCCAAGTCCTTGGCCTGCTGGCTGAACTTGGCTACGCGGTCCTGAGCGTCGCCATTCCCACTGTACAGCACAGTGATGTCCGAAATGTCCTGCTCGACAAGTCGCGAAATCTGACTAATCGAATAGACCCACGAAAGCGCCGTCGTATCCGTTATGCAAAGCAAAAGACTCTCAGGGTATTCCTCGTTCGACGGTTTCTCGAGATAGCCGCCAGTGGGCCCGGTTGGAGCAAGAAGGTGCTCCAACTCCCGGGAAGTCAAGACATCAGAGTGAGTGCCATAGCCATACTTGCGGAGTTCCACGGGATCGACCACGTCATAACCAACCGCCACGATCACGGCCCCCACTTCCCGCTCAAGCGTCTGCTGCGGCTCCATGCCGAAATCAATACAGTTCGGTTCGCACACCTCGACACACTGATGGCACGGCAGGTAGTTCGGGGGCTCATTCAAACAATGCTCGATGTCGACGACATAGGCATCGGGAACCCCGTTGCGGAGAGGCGAGTAAATGGCCTTGCGAAAGGTCAGCCCCGCTTCATACTCGCTTGGCAGCACGACCGGGCAGACCAATCGGCATTTATTACACTGCGTGCATGCGTCCGTCACATAACGGGCCCGCTGATCGATGGTCGCCGTAAAACGGCCCACGTCCCCACTAAGACTAAGCACTTCGGACAGCAGCAAGACCTCGATATTCTCGTGTTCCATCACCGCGCGCGCGCGGGGAAGATCGGTCCCATTCGAAGGGTCGCCCCCCTCCTCGTCTTCTCCGACTCTCGCGGCGATGCTTCCGCCCAAGATCGCGCGCTTTTCCACCAGGACCACCTTCGCACCGGCATTGGCCGCGGCCAACGCCGTCGAGATACCTCCGATTCCACCACCTATGACCATCACGCTTTCCATCATGCCGGGCCGTCCTGTTGCGCGCGTTCGAAGCCCGCTGTAAACGCGCGTAAGTTTAGTTCAATAGTTTTTTCTTTTACCGTAGTTTCGATGGCTTGCACCGCGGCTTCCCGGCTGACCACGCCGGTCTTCCCGACAAGGTAGCCCAGAACAACGACATTTGTGACGATTCGCCGGCCCACTTCCTCGGCCATACGCGTGGCTGGGATTGACGAGTACGTTATGCCTTCCTCTTCTGGGTGGACGAGATCCTCCTCAATGATCAACGTCCCGCCCTCCTTTAAGGAGGGCCGAAACCGGGTGTATGCCTCCTGAAACAGCACGACCAGGATGTCGGGCGCGGTGACCAGGGGATAGCCGATCGTTTCATCCGAGATGACCACGTCCACGTTCGAAGCGCCACCCCGGGCCTCAGGCCCGTAAGATTGCGTAAAGACGGCCTCTTTGCCGTCATAAAGGCTCGCGGCCTTGCCCAGGAGCATCCCGGCAAGCACGATGCCCTGACCTCCGTATCCACCGATACGAATTTGTTGTTCGCTCGTAGCGACTGTCTTACTCTGGGCCATTCTTGTCCTCTTCTTGGGTCTTTCTCGTTGCCGCCCATGCCTCTTGCGTCTTCTCCTTCCGAACAGGTCCTGCCAGTATCGGCCGGAACGGTTCGCGGTCCACGTCAATGAAATTTCCCACTACAATGGGGCTATCTTCCTGGCCCAGATCGATCTCGATGTCTGCGAGATTCGCGTCGTGGTCCACAACACAGCGCCGGCGGTAGCTCTCCATCTCCTCAAGACCACTTCCAATATTATTGAACTTGCCATAGTTTGTGGGACAGGGGGAGATCACTTCGATAAAACAAAACCCCGGCTTCTGCATGGCCCGCAATATGCAATCTTTCAACTGCCGCACGTGTAGCACAGTCCACCGCGCCACGAAGGGCGCGCCGACCGCATGAGCCAAATGGGGAAGATTGAATGGGCGGTCCCAGCAGCCGTACGGTGTCGTGCTGGACTGCGCGCTCAGCGGCGTTGTAGGCCCGGCCTGCCCCCCTGTCATACCATAGTTGAAATTATTGAGGCAGATGACATTCAAATCGATGTTTCGCCGAGCGGCATGGATCAAGTGGTTGCCGCCAATCGCCGAGAGGTCGCCGTCGCCGCTGACGACCGTCACCGCCAGTTCGGGATTCTGGACGGCGATTCCCACCGCAAAGGGGATGGCCCGCCCGTGGGTCGTGTGGTAGGAATCAACGTCTATATACCCCGCCACGCGCCCACTGCACCCGATGCCCGATACGCACACGTGTTTGTCACGCTCGATGCCCGATTCCGACATCGCTTGGATAATGCAATGCATACCGGTCCCGATTCCGCATCCGGGACATAGGATGTGTGGCAAACGGTCAGCACGCAACAGTGCGTCCACCGGGTGCGCATCAACATTCTGTTCTCCTGTCAGCACAGTCTGTGTCATCGTTCCATCACCTCGACTATTCGGTCCGGGGTTATCATGGCGCCTCCCGGATGATTGATCCGTTTTACCGGCAATTGCGTTAGCCGCTCCACCTCGCGCCGGACTTGTCCCAAATTGACTTCCGGCACAACAAATTCTTTGACCCGTCCTGTATCCAGCAAGGCCCTGATCCGCGTTTCTGGAAACGGCCAGATCGTTATCAAACGCAGAAAGCCCGCCTTGATTCCTTCTTGGCGCGCCAACGTTACGGCATGGCGTGCCGAGCGCGCCGTACATCCAAAACTTATGACAACCGTCTCGGCGTCATCCAGCATGTACTCCTCATACATGACAATCTTTTCAGCGTTCAGCCGGACCTTGTCGACAAGCCGGTTGATGAGCGTCTCATGGGTAGCGGCCGTGAGGTTCGGATAGCCGCGTTCATCGTGTGTCAATCCGGTGAAATGCACGCGATACCCATCGCCCGCATGGGCCATAGGCGGAACCAGATCGTCGTCAGGCTTGAACGGCAGGAAAGGCGCTTCACCTGGGGGCTCGGGTGGGCCCTTGCGCGGAACAAACGGAATCTCTTCGGCCGGCGGAATGACCACGCGCTCCGTCATGTGACCGATGATCTCATCCATCATTATGAAAGTTGGGATCCGGTACTGATCCGCCGTATTGAGCGCCTGTATGGTCAGGTCAAAGCACTCCTGCGGGGAGCACGGTGCGTAGGCAACGATGCCGTAATCCCCGTGAGAACCCCAGCGCGCCTGCAACACGTCCGCCTGGCCCACAGCAGTGGGCAGCCCCGTGGATGGCGAGGCCCTCATCACATCCACGATAACACAAGGGGCCTCCATTATCGCCGCGAGCCCCACGTTCTCCATCATAAGACTAAAGCCCGGACCGGAGGTCGCAGTCAGACTCCGGGCACCGGCCACAGAGGCCCCGATGATCGCGGCCATGCTCGCCAGCTCATCCTCCATCTGGACGAACTTGCCCCCTACCTCCGGCAGGCGGTGGGCCAGCCGCTCGCATACTTCCGTGGAGGGCGTTATGGGATATCCGGCAAAGAAGTCCAGCCCCGCCGCAAGCGCACCCTCGGCGCAGGCGTGGTCTCCCAACATAAAATGCGTCCCCGTCTGCACCCTGGTTGCACCTTCCTCGATCTGCACCTTTGGGGTCGCGCTAGTCGGCGTCACTGTTCATCTCCTTCTTCCAGCGCATTCAAGTCTTCAGTGTAAATAGCCATCTCAGGGCAGACCAGATCGCAGAAACCACAATTCGTGCACGCGTCTTCCTTGCCCGGGACCACGATAGGAAAATGATAACCTTTCGCGTTGATCTCCGTCGAAAAATCCAGGATCTTCACCGGGCAAAACGTGATGCAAAAATCGCACCCCTTGCACCGTTCCGGAATGATATAGACTTGCCCGCGCGGCACACGCGCCGTTGCGATATCCAGCGGCTGCCGAATCTCTGAAGAAGTCAAAACAGGCTCTCCTTACTGCTTATCTACTACAGAATCACTCTACTGGGTGTCAGCCCCGGGCCCACTACACCTCAAGAATTCGCATCGCAGAACGCGCGCCACCTCTGAAGCATACCCGCCGCATCAGCCGACATCCCGGGGATCTTAACACTTAGTCCCCTGCAAAAGAAAGCCCGGCGAACGGGCCGGGCCCACCGTTTATGGACGAGAACGCCGCGATCCTTCGCGTCATCCCGCCCGTGCTCTTTGCCATACTGATGCACACCTCCCTCTGCCTTATCAACACCCCCGTTCCGAACATTATTCCAGCATCGAGCCTGACCACGCCAAAACGCCCAGCGGTGCTGTAGGAGATTCATTGGTCCTCAGCCGCAGCACACTGCCAACATCCGCAATACTTTTACAGTACAGAGATAAGTTGAGCAATGGCCCAGCCACCGGCGGCGACCCGGCCCCAAATCGCCCATTCTTTCAATTCACCTGCACGGCGAAGTACAATACCCCTGTAACATCCGCCGAGCCGTGGTTTGACACCTACTCCGCAATTCTGTTCAAAGCTCGCGGATTCAACTCGAGGGGCAGCCGAACCAAAATGATCGAATTCATCACCGCAGGCCTACTGATGGCCCTTTTCGGATTATGCCTTTCCGCTTGCCTCGCCCTGGCGAACCGGGTGCTCTACGTGTACGAAGATCCCCGCATAGACGAAGTGGAGGAGATGCTGCCGAAAACCAACTGCCGCGCGCGCGGCACGGCCGGATGCCGCGCCTTCGCCGAAGCGGCGGCACTCGGCGACATTGCCCCAGGCAACTGCACCCTTGACACACCCCAAACGGTAAAGGCCATCGCAACCCATCGCGGCGTCGCCGCCGGCATGGGAGAAAAACACGTGGCTCGGCTCGCATGCTCCCGCGGATCGCA
>SDBV01010881.1_pt1 | contig 11879 bp, 5 predicted proteins | sample 2277081 | NCBI WGS metagenome assembly SDBV01 (sample SAMN10402039, study PRJNA504765) | marine sediment metagenome | isolation source: marine sediment core GS10_PC15, 223 cmbsf | place: Arctic Ocean: Southern Knipovich Ridge | collected 2010
CTTGCCAATGCGTATGCTAACAGCGAATGCGAATGTTTCATAACGAAAACTCCCAAATATTCACCTTGTGTTGCTGCGCCCTGCCATTTCTAAAACCAACTATCTATATTATACCAGCAAAACTTTCCAATTGAACTCATCATTCCAAGTTGAACCTAAGATTCCACTCTTCGATGGTCATTGGTTTGTCTGGAACCATGTAAATCTCATGTCCGAACTCAGGATAAAGCTCACTGGAAGCAGAGATTATATAGGGGTGATCCAGCAATTTGAACCCATCTGCTTGAGCTGTGATGGTCACTGCAGCGAAATTCTCTTTTGGAGCGAAATAGGCGGGATCTCCTTCCTTCAATAACCCATTGAACAACGGAGACCCACTCTCGTCTCTAATCGTCACATCTACATCACCGAATTGACAACCAGCACCTGACGGACCACGACCGTCTTCGTTCTCCTTGGCCTTATTCACCATTTCCTGGTCAAAGGCGAAATAGACAGTAAGCTCTGCTTGTTCAAGGCGCACGGTTCCGTCACTGCCCGTTTCTCCTGTGCCGTTGCCATTCGGCTCTACTCCACCATTGTCTCCTCCCATCAGGACTACAATCGATCCGATGACCACAACAACAACGGCAACCCCGGCAATTACGAATTTCTTGATATCCGGTTTTGCCGCAGTTTTCCTTTGCCCGGTATCCACTTGGCTTTCTGCCTCTTCCAGCGGTGCGGCCTCTGGAATGCTGTCCCCGGGACTTATCTGCGCTGTCGCCTCGAACGAGTTTCCGGCCGGTTCGCGTAGCACTGTAGCGGCAGCATCCTGCGAAACAACCGTGGCCTCGGAGGCTGCGGCTGCGGTCAGTTGAAGAATTGCAGGATCGGGATTGGGCTTCATGCTTTCGAGAATTGCCGCGGCCATTTCGTCCCCGGTTTGATACCGGTCGTTTGGACTCTTCTTAAGCGCTTTCATGACAACCTTGCTCAGGCTCTCACTCACGGCAAAATTCAGCTCCTTGGGATCGACCGGTTCGGTCTTGAGTACGTTGTGCATGATCGCGCTTATGGCGTCGCCAGAGAAGGGCCGCTCACCGGTCAGAAGTTGATACGCTATTATCGCAACGGCGAACAGGTCGGAACGTCCGTCAACTTTCTGTCCCATGAACTGCTCGGGGCTCATATAATGCGGCGTGCCGATCATCGAGCCTTCCTGGGTAAGTTCCGAATCGCTGACGTGGGCTATTCCGAAATCCGCAACCTTTATGTCGCCGTTGGGTAAAGTCATTATGTTGGCCGGCTTTATGTCGCGATGTACAATCCCCTTTTCGTGCGCCCGCGCAAGTGCCTCGCATATAGAAGCCGCTATCTTGACAATGTCGTTGACGTCCATCCGTTTGTTGCGTTTGATTTGATCATCCAGGTCGCCGCCGTCCAGGTACTCCATAGCAATATAAGCCATGTCGCCCTCTTTGCCGGCGTCGTATATCGTAATGATGTTCGGATGGTTAAGCTTGCCAGCCGCCTGGGCTTCGCGCAAAAAGCGCTCCATCAATTCATCCGCCATACCGCTGGCTTCAAGAACTTCCTTGCGCGCGGTTTTGATGGCCACCCTGCGGTCAATGTTCGGATCGTAGCCTTCATACACAATCCCCATCGCACCTTTACCAAGTTCTCCAACTATTTCATAACGTCCAAGCTTTTTCGGCGCGTCGCTATCAGCCACAGTAAGCTCCCATTTTATACCACGTCAAAGTTTGCATCCCACAAACATAATAGGACAGTTGCTCCCCGCTGTCAATGCGGACATCTCTTTTGCATGTCGCCCCCGCATCCCCTACCGCACAGATTCACAAAACGCCATAAAACTCGTCCTTGCCAAAAGCGAATATCGAAAGCATCATGATCCGTCTGATCCGTCCGATTCGTCAGATCTCCGAACCAAAACAGCAACCCCCAACCCGTCCCCACCGTCCATAAAGTCCATGCCGTCCATACAGCACACGCCGTCTTACTGTACATCAAATGTTCACGTCACAACGGATATGGGTTGGCAATCAAGGGCGGAAACACTGTAAGTCCATTTCATATAATATGTTACGAAACAAAGGGAATAATGGCATGCTTCATGCTCTATTCAGGAAATGACGCCACCCAAGGCGGCAAAAACACAAGGAGAAGAACAATGAACAAACAGTACACAGCAAAATGGCGGCGAAACGTGGTCCTGGCCACGTGTGTGTTATTGATCGCTCTGGCGGTTTTAATGTCCCTTCAAATTACAACTGCACATCAAGCGGCGGACATAAGCACTTCCCTGGAGGCTGTTTGCCAAAACCTCAAAGACCAAGTTGGTCTCTTGCTTGGCCAGGTGGGGGATGCCCTCGTGCAATTCAGATACCACTGCATCCGAGGGTAGTGCGTTCCAAAAAAGAATTGACATGCTCCCCAAAAAGTATATACTCCCAATTAGGACTTAGGGGAGTGGAACTAATGAACATCCAACCATTCAGAACAGCGCCTCAATGGTGGTCGCCCAAACTCAGTCCGTTCTGGCTCAAAGTGTGGGCTCCAATCCGCAACATCCTGCAACATCGCGAGCAGCGGCTTGAGCACATAGAGGTCCGGGGCGTGGAACCAGTCGGCAAAGCGCTCGACGCCGGACAAGGCGTGCTTATCGTTGCGAACCATTCCGGCCATGCAGACGCATACATCATGTACAAGGCCGCCCACCAACTCCGCACAGCGTTTTACTTCATGGCCTCTTGGCAGGTCTTCGCAATGGCTTCCCCGCTCAAGCGCCTGGCCCTGCGACATCACGGATGCTTCAGCATCGACCGCGAACGCAGCGATCTCAAGGCTTTCAAATATGCCGTCCGCATTTTGCGTGAGGAACCATATCCGTTGGTTATTTTCCCCGAGGGCGAGGTCTACCATTGCAACGAACGAGTGACCCCGTTTCGCGAGGGGACTTCGGCAATCGCCATGATGGCCGCCAAGAGTTCGAAACGGCCGATTGTGTGCGTGCCGGCCGGGATCAAGTACTACTACGTTCAGGACCCCATGCCGGAGCTGAAAACTTTAATGGACAGGCTCGAACGACAGATACTGTGGCGGCCCAGGCCAGACGTGCCGCTAAAGGACAGGATTTACGCCTTTGCAGGGGCGGTGCTCACGCTCAAAGAACATGAGTATCTTGGCCAAGCCCAAACAGGGCCGCTTCCTCAACGAATCGCCTCGCTTAGCGACCTGGTGCTCAAGAGCATCGAAGAACGCCACGGAAGCGTGCCACAGGGCAGCGACGTTCCTGAACGAGTCAAGGTATTGCGTCAGCGAGTGATTAAGGAATTAGAGTCCGAAAATGCCACTGATGAAGAGCGCGCTACAGGCGAACGCGACCTCGAGGACTTGTTCTTCGTAATACAGCTTTTCAGCTATCCCGGCGACTATGTGGCCGAGCACCCGTCCGTCGAACGTCTTGCCGAGACCTTGGACAAATTCGAGGAGGACGTGCTTCGCGCTCCTGCAGCCACGATCAGGGCAACCAGGCGCGCGGTCATTTCGTTTGGGGACGCCGTGCCCGTCGACCCCAGGAAAAGCAAGAATGCCGTACGAGAACTTTCAGACACGCTCGAACATGGCGTCCAATCGCTCTTGGACGGCATTTCACCTAAGTAATTAGTTTCTGTTGTGGAATGGGTGTTTTGTCCCGGAGGGACATTTGATAAAAGCCCAGCAATTTATTGCTGGGATCCAGAAAGAGAAATGGACGTCCCGGAGGGACGGCTGAAAAGGAAAGAACTTATTGGTCCTATGGTCATTTCAGAAGTCCCTCCGGGACTTTCGCAACAGTAACTAATTGCTAAGTTTGGGAGGAACATTACGACAATGAACGATACCGTTATCATCAGAAACTTCCAGGACATTGCACCGGTAGAATGTCCTTGTGGAGAAGCGCGCAGGATAATCACCGGGGACGACAATTCCAATCTAAGCATTCATCGTGTGCAGGTCAGCCAGGAGGCCAAAGCGCACTATCACGAACGCTTGACGGAATACTACGTAATCCTGAACGGCCAGGGGGAAATTGAGGTAGACGGCAAAGCGCTGCCAGTTAAACCCGGTGACGTAGTCATGATTCCGCCAGGAACACGCCACGCGCTTCGCGGGGAATTCGAGATCATCAACATCGTCACTCCCCCATTCGATCCAACCGATGAGCACATTGTGGAATAGCTAGTTTCCGTTGCGGAAGTCCCGGAGGGACGACTGATAATAGCCCATCGTTTTAACGGTGGGAAAAGAACACCCCCCTTTTTCAGTCCCGGAGGGACGGCTGATAATAGCCCACCGTTTTAACGGTGGGAAAAGAACACCCCCCTTTTTCAGTCCCGGAGGGACGGCTGATAATAGCCCACCGTTTTAACGGTGGGAAAAGAACACCCCCCTTTTTCAGTCCCGGAGGGACGGCTGAAACGGCTATGTGTCAATAAACGCTCCCCTTTTCAGCCGTCCCTCCGGGACAAAACACCCTTTCCACAACAGGAACTAGCTAAGCTAATGCCATTAGCAAATCACTTGGCTTTGGATTGGTATTGCTTCAGCACTTGCTCCATTTGAGCGCGCTGAGATCCCGGCTTTGAGATATCCACGGCTTTTTTCTGGTTCCTGATTGCCTCGCTGACCCTCCCCATGTTGAATAGAACGCGTGCATAGGTGTCCAGAACGGCCGGTTCTTTTTGGTACGTCAAATCGCACGCCTTCTTTGCCGCACGCAAAGCCAGGGTGTGGTCTCGGTATTTCAGGCCCTTACCAGTCTCAATGTCCCACGCCAGTTTGTTCAGGACGCTCGGGGACTTTGAAAGGGCCGCAAGCAGTTCTTGTCCGATAGTATTCATTTTGGCTCTCTCTGTACCCTTTGCCGCCAATTTGAAATACTCGTTAAATCTTGCGACAAGTTTTGCTTCCTGTTCTTGCTTTTCATTGGCCGCACTACTGGTGGCCTTACCCGAAATGACGGCCTTAAGGGTATTTTCAAACTTGGATGCCATAGGATGTCCGTGGTAAACGACATTGCCTTTTTTATCCACGATGAATGCGTGAGGAATGCCGTTCTGACCGTAAGCGGTCATGTAGGATTTGTATGTTCTGTCCTGGTTGTCCGTCGCCACGATATAGTCCATCTTGTCGCCCATTTTATCCACGAACGGCTTGACAACACCGGCGTTTTCCTTCGTAATCGACACAAACACGACTTGGTCGCGATACTTTTTCTGCATCTCAGTCAAATGGGGGATACTCGCGCGGCACGGCGAACACCACGTCGCCCAAAACTCGACGACTACCACTTTCCGGCCTTTCAGCGTGCGCAGGCTGACTGGCCGTCCTTTGATCCATTTGTCTATCTGCAACACCGGAGCACGGTCGCCCAGTTTCGCGGCATCGGCAGGTATCGCAAACGCAACAACAAGAGCCAGAGATAGAAGTAATGTTTCTGCTTTCATGACGAGACTCCTTTTCAAAATGTGGCACGGCCTTTTGCCTATTATATTCAGTTCTTCCTTCATATTAAAACAGGCACCGGTTGCCGGGCATTCCCTGTCTCTACGGCGGGCGACCGAAGGAAACGAGGCCGGTTTCAGATAGGCTTCCAGCTTCTTGAAAGAATCTGTTGCAAACATAGCTAACGTCTGTTACCCTGAGCAATCGGGGAAGTTTATTTAGGGGATAGGAACCATGACTAAATTCGTGCTCGCCACTGTACTCGCCCTCTGCTTTGCAGGAACGGCCGATGCCGCAACATGGTACGTCGACAAAGACAACAAATCAGACACCCAAGACGGAACATCATGGCAAACCGCATTCACAACCATCCAACCCGCCATAGACGCCGCATACAACAGCGCTGGAGGCCAAGTCTGGGTTGCACAAGGCACATACAACGAGCAACGCACAAGCTATCCCCATGATGGCGGCAAGGCAAACATAAACACCGGCTCCATCATGATGCTCGAAGGAGTCCACATATACGGAGGATTCGTCGGCGACGAGACTTCACAGGAAGATCGTGACTGGGAACTTCACGAAACTATAATCGACGGCTCAACCGCACGAGACGGAGAACCCGCCTACCACGTAGTCATAGGCGCGGACAACTCAACGCTCGACGGATTAACAGTCACCGGAGGAAAAGCAAACGAAACCAGCTGGGATAGGGATGACGGTGACGGTGGCGGTATCTACAATTATGAAGCGTCACCAACGTTGTCAAATTGCACGTTTGTCCGAAACTCGGCCACCGATTACGGCGGAGGGATGTCAAACAAGAACTCTTCCCCGACAGTGACCAATTGCCTAATCACAGACAACTCAGCCAGAGACTACGGCAGCGGGATTTCGAACTCCGACTCTTCACCGACATTTGTCAATTGCATTTTTGCGCACAACACGTCATCCTACCGCGGTGGCGGCATTTACAATAGCTCTTCTTCACCAACCTTTCTCAACTGCACAATCACAGACAACTTCGCCGTTCTTGGTGGAGGGATTTCGAACTCCGACTCGTCACCGACGCTTGTCAACTGCATTATCTGGGAAAATGAAGGCGGCGAGATTCCCTATAGTTATGAATCCCTCCCCGTTGTCGGCTACTCGAACATCCAAGGAGGTCATGAAGGAGAAGGTAACATTGACTCGGATCCTCTCCTTGTCGATTCTGAGTATGGCGACTATCGCTTGCAGGCAAATTCCCCCTGCATTGATGCAGGAACGCTTGACGGTGCGCCCGACACGGACTTTTGGGCTATCCCTCGTCCCCAGGGAGCGCTCGTTGATATGGGGGCATTCGAGTTTCCTTCCCCCGAATACGACGCAGACGGTGATACGATTCCCGACATTGTTGAGGGAGAAGATGACCACGACCATGACGGTCTTGTCAATAGCATGGATGACGACAGCGACGATGATGGGATGTCAGACTTCTTCGAGGGCATTGGAGACATGGACCAGGACGGCCTGCCCAATTATATTGACGATGATTCAGATGGCGATGGCATCTCTGATTCCATCGAAGGGGATCAGGACACCGACGGAGATGGGAGAATTAATTCGCTTGATCTGGACAGCGATGGCGACGGTTATTGGGACACATACGAAGGGACACAGGACTCTGACTCGGATGGAATACCAAACTACATTGACATGGACAGCGATGGCGATGGTATTCCTGATAAGGATGAACCCGTTATTGTATATGTGAACGCCGCCAATACGGGAGGTGTCGAGGACGGCGCGAGCTGGGACACCGCCTTCACTACATTACAACCTGCGATTGACGAACAATCCCATACGGGCAACACGGAAGTATGGGTGCTTGCCGGGACTTATGCAGAACGCAGAACAAGTTATCCACATGATGACGGAGCAAATACAGCTTCCATGATCATGCGTGTAGGGGTTCATATATATGGCGGCTTTGTCGGCGATGAAACTTCGAAAAACCAACGCGACTGGCAACTGAATCCGACCATAATAGACGGCTCAACATCGCGTGAAGGAGAAGCCGCCTACCACGTAGTAGTCGGCGCATACGACTCAACCCTAGACGGATTTAAAATTACCGGTGGCAACGGGACTGAGGGCTATCAGGGCGGCGGAATGTACAACAAGCTGTCTGCAATTACAGTGGCCAACTGCACAATTACCGGCAACTCGGCCTCCAGTGGAGGAGGCGTAAGCAACGTCTTATCCTCTGCGACATTCACGAAATGCACGTTTACGGACAACGTGTCAATCGGGACAGGAGGGGCAGTATACAGCAGATCATCTTCCCTGACCTTCACAAACTGCGCATTTGACGGCAATACGTCCGGCAGAGGCGGCGCAGTGTACGACTCCTATTCATCCATGACCTACACAGACTCCTTTTTTGCGCGCAACTCGGTATCCGACCTAGGTGGTGGCATATGCAGCCGAAATTCTTCCCAGAGCTTGACAAACTGTGTTTTTGCGGGCAACACGGCATCCGTCCGAGGTGGCGCCATTTACAACAGCTATTCTTCCCCGGCATTGGTCAACTGCACAATCACAGACAACTCGGCCTATTCTGGTGGCGGGATTTGGAACTACGACTCGTCACCGACACTTGTCAACTGCATTGTATGGGAAAACCAAGGCGGCGAAATTAACCATTATTCTGAGATTTTCCGTTCTTTCAATGGAGCCGTCGCCGTTGCCAGCTACTCCAATATCAAAGGCGGATATGAAGGAGAGGGCAATATTGATGTTAATCCACTGTTTTTCGACATCAAAGGAGGTGACCTGCGCATCGCCCCTGATTCCCCAAGCGTGGACTCCGGCACAATCGACGGCGCTCCGGACAGCGACTATTGGGGCGTTCCCCGTCCTCAAGGCGACGGTATTGACATGGGAGCATACGAAGTCCCCACCATCGATCACGATGTAGACGGCGATACGATTCCCGACATTGTCGAGGGGGACGATGATGGAGATCAAGACGGCCTTGGCAACAGCGTGGATGCCGACAGCGACGATGATGGAATCTTCGACTTGAACGAGGGCATTGGAGACATGGATCAGGACGGCCTGCCCAGCTATCTCGATGATGATTCGGACGGCGACGGAATCCTCGATTCAGTCGAAGGGGCGGATGACGCCGACGGCGACGGCAGAATTAATTTACTTGACCTGGACAGTGACGGCGACGGTTTTTGGGACGCATACGAGGGAACACAGGACTCCGACTCTGACGGAATACCCGACTACATTGACCTGGACAGCGATGGCGACGGCGTTCTTGATGAGAATGAACCCGTTGTTATCCATGTGAACCTAGCCAATACGGGAGGTGGCGAGGACGGTACAAGCTGGGCCACCGCTTTCACTACATTGCAGCCCGCAATAGATATCCGAAACCATACCGGCAACACCGAAGTATGGGTGGCAGGTGGAACCTACGGTGAGCAAAGAACAAGTTATCCCCACAATGACACAACGAACACAGGTTCCGTCATTATCTACGAGGACGCCCATATTTACGGTGGTTTTGCGGGCCACGAGACCTTGAGAGACGAACGTGACTGGAAGCGGAATCCAACAATAATTGACGGCTCAACATCACGTGACGGTGAGGCCGCCTACCACGTCGTAATCGGCTCAGATAACTCCACGCTCGACGGTTTCACAATTACCGGGGGCAGCGGAACTTATGAATATCCAGGCGGCGGAATGTACAACGACTTCTCTTCCCCCACATTGACCAACTGCACATTTATCGGCAATTCAAGCTCCTCCAACGCTGCTGGGATGTACAATAATTATTGTTCCCCCACATTGACCAATTGTACGTTCACGGACAATTCCGCCCCCGGTCCTGAACGCAGCCAAGGTGGTGGAATGTACAACTACTGGTCTTCCCCTACATTGACCAACTGCACCTTTACGGACAACACAACAAACTATAGCGGCGGTGCGGTGTATAGCGTCAACTCCTCCCCGACATTCACAAACTGCACATTTGACGGCAATGTGTCCGCCAGAGGCGGCGCAGTGTACAACACCGCCTCTATCTCGACTCTGATATCCACTTCTTCCGCGACCCTGACAAACTGCAGATTTACGAACAACTCCGCTTTGGCCACGCCCGGCAGCCGTAGCGGCGGGGGTGCGATTTGGAATCTGAGATCTTACCCCACCCTGCTCAACTGCACGTTTACCGGCAACTTGGCAGCTCTTGGCGGTGGGATATACAACTACGAATCATCTCCGTCTTTGACAGATTGTACTTTTTCCGCCAACTCAAACTCAGGCATGTACAATTACATGAATTCTTCTCCCTCCCTGGCCAACTGCACATTTGAGAACAACTCGGCCGATGACGGCGGCAGCGGGATGCATAACTATTGGTCTTCCCCCACCTTGATCAACTGCATCTTCTTCCGCAATTCAGCCGAAGCAGACGGCGGCGGGATTTGGAACCTCGGTTCTTCCCCGACATTGGCAAACTGTACACTCACAGACAACTCCGCAGCTTCGGGCGGCGGGATAAACAATGATGATAATTCCTACCCCATCGTGACCAACTGTATTCTCTGGGGAAATGAAGGCGGTGAGATTTATAATTATACTGAAGCCGTCCGCGTTGTCAGCTACTCGAATGTCCAAGGCGGTTATGATGGAGAAGGAAACATTGACTCGGATCCCATTTTCGTCGACCCCGAAAACGGCGACTTTCGTTTGCAGGCCGATTCACCCTGCATTGACACCGGAACGCTTGACGGCGCGCCCGACACCGACATCAGGGGCACACACCGTCCCGTAGGCGATGGAGTCGACATGGGCGCATACGAGTACACCCCTGCCAGCGACGTCAACTTCGACGGAATGGTCAACGCCGTGGATGTTCAGCATGTAATAAACGCTGTGCTCGGCCTCGATTCAGACTACGATTGCGACATAAACGATGACGGCAAACTCGACGCGGCTGATATACAGCTCACAATCAACGCAGCTTTGGACATAAATTGAGGGTATCGGAAGCGGGGTCAGTACTCCAACACGATGCAGGCCTGCACCTGAAAGGACCGTGCCGTGATCCGAGTCTCGTTGGTACTGTACTCCGCCTATCGCTTTGTCTATTTCTTCGTTTTGCCAGCAGGTTTCTTTTTTACTGGATCCGGATTGCTCGGCACTTTTGCGGCGAGTTCCATGAGTTCGCTGACTACCTTTGGATTTTGTGCCGCCACGTTGTTCATTTCGGAAATGTCCTTGTCCAAGTCGTAGAGTTCGGGTTCGGTGACTTTGGGGTCGCCAGCATAATCATACGCCCTTGTCCTGTCGGGTAGCATAAGTTTCCATTTGCCGTGGCGAACCGCCTGAATCTCCCCTCTGATGTGGTAATAGAAAGTATCACGAGCGCCGCTTTCTGTTTTTCCCGTGATCAAAGCGCTCTGGTCGTGGCCGTCAATAATGCGGTCATCAGGTAGGTTCGCGCCGGCGAGTTTGGCAAGCGTGGGCATAATATCCAATGTGCTCACTATTTCGTCGCTCACCCGGCCAGCCGGGATTCTTCCAGGCGCCCACATTACGCAGGGCTCACGAAATCCGCCTTCATAAGCAGATCCTTTCCCGCTTCTAAGAGGTTTTGCGGACCCGGTGGCAAGCTGCCCTCCGTGCGTTCCCCGATAGATGTCTTCCTTACCACTCCACGGCCCATTGTCGCTGAAGAAAAGTATGTACGTATTATCCGCAAGGCCAAGTTCCTTAACGGTGTCCACTATACGGCCGACGTTCCAGTCAATTTCTTCGACCGCATCGCCGTATAGTTCCCCATCAGACTTCCCCTTGAATTGCGGTGATGCATCAATCATCACATGCACCATAGTGTGCGCAAGATAAAGGAAGAACGCCTCGTCCTTTTTGTCCTTGATGAACTGAATTGCTTCGTCAGTGTAAAGCTTTGTGAGCGACCCCATATCCGTTGTCGTTTCCAGTTCTTCCCGGTTTCGGTGGAAGGTGACATTTCCCCGGTCGTTCGCACCAAGCGTGCCGAAATAGTAATCAAAACCCTGGTCATTGGGAACCAGCCCCTCCTGATACCTTCGCTTAGACATGTCCCATTTCCCGATACAGCCCGAAGCGTACCCGGCCTGTTTCAACACCTCGGCAACGGTAATCTCGTCTCCGTTAGTGATCCATCCTCCTCCGATCCGCACTGGATAGCGGCCAGTCATAAGCGCTCCACGAGAAGGACCACAAACCGTCTGCGCATAGAAACTGGTGAACTTCATCCCTTCCTGCGCCAACCTGTCAATTCGAGGCGTTTTAATCGTTTCCGAGCCAAAACAGCCCAAGTCGTTATAACCCTGGTCATC
>SDBV01010882.1_pt1 | contig 11879 bp, 23 predicted proteins | sample 2277081 | NCBI WGS metagenome assembly SDBV01 (sample SAMN10402039, study PRJNA504765) | marine sediment metagenome | isolation source: marine sediment core GS10_PC15, 223 cmbsf | place: Arctic Ocean: Southern Knipovich Ridge | collected 2010
TTTTCTTTTGATTTTCCAATTTCCTGTATCTCCACTGCTTTCGATGAGCCACAATCGTAATGAACAAACACTTTATGCATGCCCGCTCCAGACAATACGGTAAGCGTGGCCCAAAAACCATTGCCTTCAATTGGCAGTATCACATAAGTCTTCTGTGCAAGGTCGCCAACCTTGAATTGACATTTGCAGACATAACAATTAGCTAGCCCTGAATCTTCAGTAGACATCACTCAGCTCCTTCAGGTTCCACTAACATCACCGCCACTTCATCGACTCTACGATCAAAGAGCGGCATATCATCCTTGGCTATGAGCACGTAAGACTCAGAGTCGTAGATCGCGTAACCAGCGAGGTAACCGATGAACTTGCCATCTTTGCCAGTGTCTCTAACTTGTACTATCATCTTCTTCCTCCCTTCCGAGTTTCTCATAAGTATCCGCCATAGTCTGAAGTCGCTCAGCAATGTCTGGCCCTTCAGCTTGAAACAAGAAGTGCCAAGCGAACGCCTGGTCGGGGCTATCACAGAACCGCACGATCTCCCCGCCGTACCACACGAGCCACCGCAGCTGAGGGGTTGGGTAGACCTTGCTCATTTGTACCCCTGTGCCGCACGGAGGAGTGTCAATCCAAATCTTAGGTGCTATCCGTGCCATCGCCCTTCCTCATTTCCTCCTGAAACCGTCGTTCGGCTTTTTCTTTTACCCACTCCCCCTCAATCATTGTTACTGTTTGAATGCTGGAGCCATCATGGAATAAATCATATAACGCGTCTAACCACCGCTTAAACTTCATCGCTTTTCCTCTCTCTTACGTATAATTTAGGTGCACTAGGCATCTTCGTCACAGCGCCCTTGTACTCCAGCGCGCCGCGGCTTAGGTCACCGCTCTTGATACCATCCTTCACGGCGTCCTTGATGGGAGCCTTCTCGATATACCGCTTGCGCTGCGCCGGAGAAAGCATTTTTTCGAACTTGCTTACATCCCACACGTCTGATGCCTGCGGCACTAGCACACCCTCGTAGTTGGACGTCTCATCGTATTTGTTTACTGACCCAGCATCCAGCATGGCTTTCTTGAGTGCCTTGCGCAGCTTATCTTTTTCGTCGATTAAGTCGGTGACGTCACGGCTTTTGAGCTCATCCTCAATCTCAGCCAGACGCCTAATCACGTACTCAAAGTCAGCCTCTTTCGGTGGTTTTTTACTATGCACGTGATTCATCTTACTTTCGATAGTGCCGTCATCGTGCGCCTTTAATACATTATCTGCAAACGGGTCCTGTACGTCGTCAGTCATCTAGCCCTCCACACCCAACTACTGGTACCTATTAGCTACTAAGCATCTCGTTACGGTCATCTGACGGCGCCTGGTGAGCCTCTGAGAGGTAATCCACGACGCCTATCTTCATTTTACACTATCAATCCCTAGTAATGTCAGGTCTAACCCGTTATTTTCCCAGAGATTTCATCGGCTCGAAAGATTGCCTATGGAGTGGGCACGACCCATGCTCTTTAATAGCGGCTAGATGCTTCGGAGTTCCATAGCCCTTATTATTAGCAAAATCATAATTTTCATACATGGCGCTCATCTTCTGCATATAGCGATCACGTATTACCTTAGCCACAATTGAAGCAGCGGCCACACTAAAGCTTCGCTGATCGGCCTTATCGGCGAAGATAGAGGCTCTTCCTCCCAAGTCTGGGCGAAGCCAAGCGAGGCGACGGTCGTCCACCACAGCAGCGAGTTTATCTCCTCCGAGAGCGTCACGGCAGGCATCGTAGGCTCGTACAATTGCGCGTCGGCGCGCGGAAGCAATTCCAACATCATCTATCTCCTCTCTTGTGGCGTAGCCCAAGCCAAAAGCCCGGGCTTCGTCTATAATCAAGTCGTGTAGATAGTCTCGTTTCTTGTGCGTAAGGCGCTTGGAGTCATCGAGCTGACTACCCCACGGCTCAGTGCCGTGCAGCACAACGGCCGCAGCCATCACTGGGCCAGCTAATGCGCCTACGCCAACCTCGTCGACGCCGCAGACATGCACATGTTTGTCGCCGGCCCTGTGCTTGACTGCGTCCTCTAGCTCAAAGGAGGGGCGGAATTTAGTCTTAGTGCTCATACCAACCTCATCGGTCTTGCATTTGACAATTTAGCCGCAATCCTGTATCATATGAAGTATGAAGAAGTGCAACAAGTGCGGACGAACAAAACCTCTTAACGAGTTCAATCCCTCGGCGCTGCGTGGCTGCGACTACACCTGCAAACTGTGTAAGGCAGAAAAGCGAAAGCAGTGGCGAAAAGACAATCCTGATTACCAAAACCAGTGGCGAAAAGATAACCTCAGTCGTGTGCGCAAATCCGCCAGAGAATATGCTCGGCGAACCCGCGCTGGCGTCCTTGCTGCTTACGGCGGGCACTGCGTTTGCTGCGGAGAGACAGAACCGGTCTTTCTTGCCATGGATCACATCAACAATGATGGAGCCGAACACAGGCGCAAGATACGCGCATCTCTGCCCCAATGGCTGAAAACGCATGGATTCCCTCCTGGATTTCAAATCCTGTGTCATAACTGCAACCATGCTAAATACGTCGGCACCTGCCCGCACAACAACTAGCAAACCAAAAGCTCCGAATTACCCGCTCGCTTGCGAACATCCTGCTCAAGGTCAAAGCTAGGTCGAAACGTCTTATTCGCCACCACTTTCTTCCTTCATCTCTGATTTAGATCAACATCAGGTTTGTTAAGAAATTTCTCTTTTGCCGCTTCAAACGTTTCCTCCACTGGCTCATCACCATCGCCCTCCTCATCCGGGTTCATTATCGGGGTCATACTATCTAGCGGCCCGACGATGAAACCCTTATCCACAGCAACAACACCAAAGCCTCGTACGCCCATCGACCCCGCAGTCTGCACCAGCTTCTTATCCGAGCCCATAGTGACGCTTGGTGCTCCCTGCATTGGCATCAGATGCGTGTCAAGCAGTAGCCCAACAATCGGCTCTTTATCCTTGCCGATATTAACACTTACCATAATCATGATGATTTGTCCTCCTCTGTACTTACGCCAATAGCATCAAACGTGAACGATTGTATCAGCAGCTGGGCAAGAGGGTCAGCGTCTTCAAGTGAATCTATTTCCTGAAATAAATCTTCCAATGTATGTCTTTGTTCACGAGTTAATAATAATCTAATATTCATTAATTCCTCCTTGACATTTGAGGCTGGGCGGGGAAAGGATTACCGTCCAAAAACCCAGCCTCAATAGCTGTCTTGATAATCGTATACACTTGCTGACGAGCCACAGGCTTGCTATTGATGCGTGTCAGTTCCTTGACCAAATCCGCCTTGCTTGTATAGAATCCGGACGACAAAAGTCCAATCACTTGCCAGAATGTCGGCCCATAGTGCACATCCGGCCGTAGATCACGCGGGTCCTTAGTCGTCATCTTCCAATACCTCCTGTTCATGCTTCCACTTGCCCTCGTCGACACCGATACAGTACATGAGGAAGGCATAAACGATAATGTCACCCAGAATGCGGAACGCCTTATCCGGCGCCTCGCCCGTCCGCACAAAGGTCTTCCAGGCACGGTAGTGCTTACCTTGGAGAATCATTGCATATGTTAATTTTGAGATGCCGAATTCTTCAGCCGCCTCACGGAAGTTATTCAGTGCGTCGGACGTGGTGTCCGTCTCGGCGTATGCCTTGTTCTTGCGCTGACTCTTCTTCATCAGGTGCTCGAAGAACTCTCGCATCAGCTTATCCATGCGCCCCGGCGACATGACATCGTGAGTGTCCACGAGTAGCTGGTATTTGGGGTTTAGCTCTCCCATCTGACCCGAATCACCATCGCCGAGACCAGGAAGCGGTTCGAAATTACGTGGGTACTTAACTGGTGGGTCTACAGCTGTATCACTGACCGTCTGACAGCCGCAACCTGCGCTAGTTTCGCATTCGCATTCACTCATGGTGCTCCTCCTTCATGTTCTTCTACTGTTACACCCGCTTCTATCAACAAATCATTAGCAAAGGCTAGATCAGCTATCCATGATTTAGGTACTCCCTTCATGGCGTAGCCAACAACTCGTGTTATACCAGATTGGATTACGGCCTTTGCACATTCCACACAAGGGACAGTGGGTGGGCCAAAGCCAACAATATACATTGCACACCCGCGTACAGCGATACCGTGGCGCGCCGCATTGTAGATGGCGTTCCTCTCAGCATGCTCAACAAATTGGTACTTGATAGGCCGTTCCCAGCGCGTTAAATCGGTTTCATCAATCCCACGCGGAAAACCGTTGAAGCCGGTCGAGATGATTTGCTTCTCAGGTCCAACAATAACAGCACCTATTTTAGAGCTAGGGTCCTTTGACTTTTCCCGCACCGTGTTAGCGATGTTGATGAAATAACTAGCCCAATCCATGAGGCGTCCCCTCCTTCGTCGATGATGACGTCACTTCCATAAAAACAGCTTTACGCCTAAGCTCGTCAAGATTCTTTGCCCCGCAGTAGGAGAGACCAGATTTGATACCGCCAATAATCTCTTTGATGACGCCAGCAACAGAACCTTTTGAGTCTACCGTAATAGAAATACCCTCAGTAGCAGCTTCACCTGCTCTAGCCATTGCTTCAGTTATTCCGCCCGCTTCCCTTGCTTCTCTTGCTTCTTTAGATGCCATACCTCTGTAAGTTCCTTGGTAGCCGCAAATTTCATCAGTACCAGCCAACATCCCACCAAGCATCACCATTGTGGCGCCGGCAGCAAGCGCTTTCACGGCATCCCCCGACGTGCGAATGCCGCCATCAGCGATGATAGGCTTATCAATGCGTGCACAATCCATTATGGCAGTAAGCTGCGGCACACCAAAGCCTGTAACTTCTCTTGTTGTGCAAACTGAACCAGCGCCTATACCAACCTTTATTGCATCGGCACCCTTTGAGTCCAAGTAATTAGCTCCTTCACGAGTGGCCACGTTACCGGCAATAATATAAATGTCATCATATCTTTTTTTCAAATAGCTTATCGTCTTACCGACTGCCTTGCTGTGCGCGTGAGCTATATCAACGCAGAAAAGCCGTGCTCCCGCATGATATAGTTCCTCAGCACGACGAATTTCACTTCCACCGACACCAATAGACACCCCTGTGTTGCAAGAGAAATTGTACTTACGCACTTCTTTGTAAGCACTAACATTTTCTTCAACAGACATAAAACGATGCAAAATACCTAGGCCCCCAAGTTTGGCCATCGCTGCAGCCATATCGATACCTGTGATGGTGTCCATATTAGCTGATATAATAGGGATCTTGAACCAATATTCGCCCAAACGTGTTGCAATATGACCATCATCCCGTGACTCATTAGCGTAATTTGGCACAAGAAGCACGTCATCGAAGGTTAGGCCGCGTGTGATAGGCATTATGTTTTTAACTCCGCAAATAGCTCTTCCTTGGTCTTACAGACTTTGGCGAAACGGTACATCACATCCCAACGGTCTGACTCATCATCAAGCAAGATATACGCCTTCTTGTCACGCCCTACAAAGATGCCTAACTCAAGGTGCCCAGACCTTCCAGCAGGAAGCATGAGGATGCCTACATCCGACTCAAAGAGATGCTTGCGATCGAATTCATACACATGACCAGCGGCTAGTCCGTCTAACGCTTCCATATAAGTGTGACCTCGACTTTGCTCGTAGCTCTTCCAGTAGTCATCAGCCTCAGGACCGGCGGCAAACCAGTCATCGAACACATCGTAGCCTTCAGCCCGCAGCTCATTACCAAGCGCAGGCACCTTGTCGTTACGGAGCGACCCTATTAAATATATCTTCATTACGGTAAGTCCAAGTGTTCTTCCTTAAGACGTTTCAACCATCTCCAATTGTACCCAGCGCACACACGTTCACATCGCTGCCTAGTTTCTTCCATCAACGTGTTACCAAGCGCTACTTCTTGCGCAGCGTACGCTAGTGCGTCCATAGAATCAGCGTACCTTACTATCTGTCCCTCTAGCGTAGAGTAGTTATTAGCTCGCTTCACCATACCCTGTAGGTGGCGTTTTAGCTCACCAGGCGCGTCCTCGAACAACATAGGTATGGCTCTAGATTCGTATCTCTGCTGAGCCCTACGTGCATTCTTGAACAGATGCTTGACAGTAGCTGGCATGTCACCTACTATCGTCTCCCCCTCGTCATGCACGTTAGCTAACGCCGCCACCTCGGCGGGATCTACCTTACGGATGCCCAGGCGACGCAGTTCGTACGCTATTGCATATGCAATGCGTGCTACATTCGAATGGTGGGTAGCATCAGACTCCACAGTCAAAGTCGGACAGCAATGCCATCGACTCACATTGGTGGAACCCCGATCCATCAGTAAATCACGCATCAGTCCCTACATTCTCGGGTACCACTCACCGTTGGCATAGAAGCCGTCAGTATATATCTGAGTCAGTGTCATGTGCACCTTACCGTTACGAACCTGACCATACGTGAATGCTTGCTGCCAATTGGGATTTGGGGCATATTCTAAATCAAACTTACACAGGCACCCATTCTCTATGTAGGAGTGGGAGCCAGAATCATTAGCCCAACCGTACACACTGATGCGGTGCGTATGCCCGCATAGCCCCGAGCCACCTACCTTAGTCGCCATGAATCGAGAGACGTTTATCGGATAAGGTGTGCCTCCACCGCTGGCCTTCCAACCATGCTCAATACGGTAGCCAAGGAAATCAACGGCGCTCATATATGATAAGCTCTCTATTTCCAGATCCTTTAGCCTAAGCAGCTCGTCGAACTGCAACGATCGTAGAGAACTAAGTTCTGGCCCCCGCTTCCACAAGAATCTGCGCAGCCTATCCTCGTGGTTGCCTTGCACTAGAATCCTTCTAGCGCCTGGGTTGGCTACAGCCCTGCTATCCAGCCACTCATGTGTTTTATCTATCTCACCCTGAAGGTTGAACAGGCGTGTGGGGTTCTTAGAGAAGTCACTGATAGAATAAAAATCTAGTATGTCCCCATTAAAAATTTCGATATCCGGCTGAAAATCATCCCAAAAACCATGCACTGCCTGTAATGTTTTGTCGTCTTGAAATGGTATTTGGGTGTCATTGACAATAATTATTTTAGTGCCATCTGGAACGTCATTAATGTCTAGCACTGTAAACTTTCGCGGTGTTTCAAATTGCTCGACATCCTTCTCAAATCTAGTCGGCCTAACCTCTTCCGCTTCTTCCGTAGCCGAAGTGAAAATCATCTGACTCGCTGCCGAGTCCGGAATGAGAGACCAGATCACTTGTCCGCCTATTGCTGTACTAGTAAAATCATTTCCGTGTGAATAAAGCAGCTCGGAAACTGTACCCCGAGGCAGACCCTACTGGTTAACCATCTCTTTGATAGTCAACCCTTTATTCGCCTGAAGCAATAGTGCTACCTTATCGTATGCTGTCTGTGTCATTGGATTTTTGCCTCCATTTCTCTCCGCGAGAGCTCCCGGCTCATAGCAGAATAACCTCGCTCATAGATTCTAGCTCGTGCTTCAAGAGTTTTCTCAATCGTCAGCAACTGCAGCCGTCGTTCATATAACGGTCCCAATTCATCATATTGTTTTAGTACTTCCGCTTCTATGACTTCGGCGGCCGGCCTAGTGATGGTCAAGTTTTCAATCACCTCGGAACGGCGTGAGTTGATTTGCAACCTATACTCTGATTCCACCAACACCAGTTCACTCGTCACCCTACCCAGCAGGCTCGTGGCGTAGTTGAAGTAGCTAGTGAATTTCGACATCCACTGACCAATCTCTATCGGCTCCAATGCACCCGGGTCTTCCGGGTACTGGAACTCCGGGTCCGCGGCCTTAGGCTTCTTAGGCAACGGTAACCGCTGCTTGAGCATTTTTATTTCAGCCCAAGCCTGGATGTCTTCGCTCTTAACATCAGTAGCATTCATTTAAACCCGTCAACATGCCCCACCACACGAGGCGAGCGAGAGGACCAAGGGTCGCCTATGTGCGCAATCTTATCAGTGAGGTGAATACCTATCCATGCCCTTCCTTTATTACCATCTAGATATGTAGTATCAACCAACTCGTCAGAAACAATGAGCCCCAAACTATCTAAACCACAAAAAGCGAAACTTCCTTTGCATGGTTTATTCATTTACTTTATCCTCCTACCCTCTCAACAGCGCATCCTTCTCGCGCACTTCTTTGTACGTGGCACCTTTAGCCGGCAGCTTCTTGCACAAATAACGATGGTCACACCAACCACAGGCATTGCCCTTAGTCTCATCCTTCGGGTCAAATCCCTTTGGTATAGGCGCTAAGCGCATCGGGTCTCCAACTACATACGGCGCCGCTACCTTGCGGATTTTCATTACCCCCTTGAGCATATCTGGGTCACGGAGCAACCAATAGATTTTCTGTGCCTGGTCATTTTTGGCTTCAAATAAAATGAAACCAAGTTCGAGGTCGATGTTCGATGACCATGCATACGTGTTCCACTGCTTGAGGTAACCAGCGTAGTAACCCTGATTCAGCGGTGAGTCGCCGGCTATCGTCACCCCATGCTCAGTTGGCAACTTCTTGAAAAGCTCCTGTTTTATCGATTTTATCTCACCCAGATATGCCTCGCCCTTACGCTCAAGCACACAGTCAACGTGACCTTTAATCGGCGGGTCCTCATCATCAGCTGCGGCCTGTGACATCTTAGCCTTGAGTAAGCCAGCCGTGGCCATGGCTGAGACGTTGACTTCCTCAATCTTATTGCCGACACGAAATATCCGCATGACCCTAGCCTCGTGCGGTACTCGGTGTCCCATAGACGAGAACGTCAGTGCCCTAGAGCACAGTTCACCAGCCCCACTAGCTCGGAACCAAGGTAAAGCCTTCTCCCACAGGGGCTGATTGCTCTCTAATGACTCATCCAGCAGTTTCAGCAACCAGCGCGGGTCCTTGTCGCACAGCGCCCACAGCGCATCGTCGCTCAGAATCTCCGGTAACTCTGACGCCGGCTTCGGCAGCGGCTTCGCGCCGAAGAGTCCCAGCCTCTGTGGCTCTATCATCCACTCTCCTTTTTGGACAAGATGCGGTCAAGCAGTAAGTTTCCATCGTCTGAGATAGTGGCCTTGTATCGGCCTGGCCCCTCTGTCGGAGGCCCTTTCATCTCCTCAAATAAGCTGTGTAGCGGGCAGTCCAGCAGACTTGGCTTGCGACATTCTACAGGGTGCTCAATACTCCAACCGTCTACCGTAAACTCAACCATATGTCCCTGTTGGTTCAATGCCGTCCGCAGTTGCTCAATATTCTCTTGTGCTTCAGTCAACTGACGCTCTAAGTCGTCGATTCGAGAACACGTTAGGCATGACAAATCGTTGGGTTTATGGGCAGGGAAACGGTCTCCCACAAAGTTACTGGGCAATGGATGAACTATGTACTTGCGCTTCTCACTCATTCGCTCTCTCCCAGAATATCTACAACCAAGGCGTTTTCATTATTGTTTTTCAGCTAATTTAATCTCCGCATTAAGCCACTCTTGCGCCGCCGTTGCATACCTCTCCTCAATCTCACTGCCCCAAATTCTGCGACCCAGTCGTTGAGCAGCGACAAGGATACTCCCGAAGCCGCACATCGGGTCAATGACTAACCCGTCTTCGGGAGTTAAGAGGGGGATAATTTTGGACGCTATCTGCGTACCCGTCATGGCGGGGTGTTTGGGCCACTCCCCAATTAAGCCCTTCCTACGGAGGCTCGCTATGCGCCCCACATCCCCCATGCTGCTATGGGCGTCAATGCAATCATGTTGTGTGCGCTGACTACCTGTTAGACCGTACCAAGGCGCATTGTCACGCTGATAGACCAGAATCGGAGTCAACGATTCCGTCCAGCTTTTCAAGCCGCGCCGTGGGAGGCAAAAGGTACGATGCCAGTAGATGATGCGCTTAGGAGGCCGAATGCAATGGAGCCATTCCGACATAGTAGGATGGGGGCCGAAGATCAGCGTCCACGGAGCTTCTGACCACTGTACTAGCGCATTGACCCACTCAGCGAACGGTTGGGTCTCTTTAACGTCGGCATAGGTCTTGCCGATACCGTAAGGCGGATCTACCAACACAAGAGCAGCGTCCTCGGGGCAGGACGTATCACGAAAATCAGCTGTTAAAATATTCATAACCAAGGCGTCTTCATCTCGCATTGTGCCCATCTCTCCTCACCAGTTTTCGAGGCCTCGAACAGCCAGTCCGAAAGCGCTCCTACCCAGCGCGCCGGCTTCGTAGCATCCTCAGCTGCGATGTGGAACACTGGTAGGTAGTACGTGGTGTTAAGCTTTGCGTCTCTTTCTTCATCAGCCTTGGCCGAGTGCTGTGCGCCGTCTATCTCGATGGCGACGTGATAACCCGACAGGTAAATGTCGACCCGATACGGGGGAAATTCAACCTCTTCCATGAGCATGACCCCATGCCGCTCGAGCTCCCTAATCACAGCCTGATGTGCGTCCGTGAGTACGGTTACTGTCTCTTCCCGGTCATGCATGTTTGCACCCGCCGCCGCCGCATGAACCAATACCCGCAAAGCAGGCGGCCGACTCCCGAATCTCCTCTACGGCCATTTCAACCGCGGCCTTTCCGGAGAACTTCATCCCAAGCAAGATTCTGTACGATTCAAACGCTGCTCGTATTGCGCCCTCTGTGGCGTCAACAAACCCCGCCTTGGAAAGCGGCATCCGCGCTAGATCACAGTATGGCTGGTGCTCATAGTTAGACACAAGGCACTCACAAGTCATAATGGCTTCACCGCCATTCCTTCAGCTTCCTTAGCCCGTCGTAACGGCTCGAATTCCTCATCGTCGATATCTCCACGCCCATACTGCAAGCTCGCCTCCTCGTAGCTGACTGGCGGCTTGAAGTCCATCTCCTTGCCGGTGCGGGTAATCGAGTCAACCTCCTCCTGCGTCCAGTGATGTTCCAACGACGCATGCTCCCTGTGGAACTTCTCGCTGAGGCTGAACCTGTGAACAGGGTCGGCGGTGTCCTCGATCAGGAGTAACCAGCCGGCTGGTGTCGACTCCACATCCACAACCTTATGCGCGTAGGGCTGTCGCTTCATCATACCCCAGGCGAAAGCTTCGAAGTCAGGGGCGCTGAACAACTTCTTCTCGTCGTCATCCTTGTCACCCTCACGACCCTGTATCCAGTCGCACACCTGACCGTTGTCTACCGGGCCTTCGACAATCTTGCAGACATCGGGCTTGGAAAAGAAGACGCACTCACCGCAGTTCTCATACTTCTCTCGGTGCTGCTCGATGCCGTCACTGCCGGTGACGGAGTTAGCTGTCCGTAAATTGACCCGCTCATTGCTCATCTTGCCGGAGCTAAATTCCTGCTCCGTCTGCGGATGGTCGTTGTACTCTGTTGTCTGTGGTCCAGCCATTATTCTTCCTCCTCTTCGCCCTCTCCTTTAATTCCGCTGATGAGCAAGTCCTTGAGCTCATCATTTTCTCGGATGGCTTCCTCTACAGCCCCCAAACCATGGAGTTTTGCCTCTACTCCAGGTATCTTGAACCAAGAGCCAGTTACCTCTATGATACCACGCTGTTGGGCTAGATGAATCAACGAACCTAGTGGGTCAACCACACCGTTGAAAAAGAACTTGAGCTTACATTCTTGCATTGGAGGGGCACACTTATTTTTCTCAGTGCGCAATCGCAGCATGAACCCGATACGTTTAGCATCTGTCTCAGACGCCAACATCGTGAAGCCCTCTTCGTCTTTGTCTTCACCCTTTTCACTGACATCCGTCAACCAAGCACCTCTACGCACTCTAATCATGACCGACGAATGAAACTTCAAAGCCTTACCACCAGGCATGGATTCCGGATTACCAAAC
>SDBV01010885.1_pt1 | contig 11878 bp, 10 predicted proteins | sample 2277081 | NCBI WGS metagenome assembly SDBV01 (sample SAMN10402039, study PRJNA504765) | marine sediment metagenome | isolation source: marine sediment core GS10_PC15, 223 cmbsf | place: Arctic Ocean: Southern Knipovich Ridge | collected 2010
CCAACAATGCGTGCAGCCGACTTGGGGTACGCGCCGCGTTTTCAGGCGTTTTCCGTGGCTTCAAATTGGTTCCGTCAAAATGGCGTTATCTCGTCCCACCCCAAGCGGCTAACGCGAGCCGTTAGGAGGCGGGAGATTGAGTATTGTCCTACAATGGTTGAGTAGGTTCAGTTCACCAGCCGTAGCATGGAAAACAGAATATGAAGTGGGCTGTAGAAATACAAAAGACTAACCTGGTGAGAAGGAATCTTAATGATCTACTCGATGGCTTGGGATTCGCACTCATCGATGGCATAGAGTATCCTGCGTTTACTTCCAGAGAAATTGATGAATGTAACACTGTGGCAGAAGTATTTGAGCAAGCGAAACAACTTCGAGATGCATTTACTGGGCCGGCCGAAATTGATCCGGGCTTCACACTTGGGTCTGTAATAGATTATTCCAATAATCCTCCCAAACGTCATGCTTTCTTGGAAGCTCACGCCGCATTATTTACTCTCTCTGGAGGAACTCCGACCCTATCATTATCGCCGCCGAAGGGTCTTTCAGGCGAAGAACTAGACCAATGGAATGAAGAACGGGCTGAAATGGAATATCAAGAGAAATTAGAAAAGCAGCGAGCAAAACTCGAACCAGCTTTTCGAAGCTCTAGGGCTGTCAAAGTTATCGAATTACTTTCAAATGAGAACCCATCCGGTGAAACTCTTTACAAAATATATGAGCTATTAGAAGGACACCCAGATAATCGGAAGGTATTTCAAACCCAGTTTGGAATATCAAGAGATCAATTTGATCGATTCAGAGATGCTGTACACAATCCGACAGTTACTGGGGATTGGGCTCGCCATGCCTATAAAGATCCTCCGAGAACTAGTAACCCTATGTCGAAAGGGGAGGCTGAAGAGTTTGTGCGTAATCTTGCTGCAAGTTGGCTAGACCTTGTACGGAAAGGCGGAATTATTCAAGAATGACAAATGAATGGTAAAAATCAAAAGGATGTAAGCGACGCTCACAGACAAGCCGGTCCTGTTGATAATTCATTGTAATCATATTAGCTCCGTATAAGAAGTATAGATGTTGAAAAAATAATCATAAATTTCTTATCAGCTGGGGAGAATTCTGTTTTGAATAAAACAAGATAGAGGGTCTTTGAGATTCCTTTTTAGATTTTGGTTTCAAATTAATTGATATAACCCGCATTCTACGTCAATTAATCAAAAAACACACAAAATCAACCTTTTCAGCCTGAAAACTTAAGGGTTTCATTAAGTTTGGTTTTCACCCAATGGGTGAAAGAAAAAGCGATTGGATCAGCTAACTTTCACTCCATCCTCGTGTGTTAAAATTTGAATAAAACAGCAACAGCGAAAAGGGACTTAATTGTGATCAATAAAATTGATTTTGCAGCTAAGAATCTAACCTCAAATGCAGGCATATTTCTTCTATTTGAAAATGCAAAGACCAATGGAATTTTTGAACTCATTGACACCGACCTTGTGTTTGATAATAAATCAACCAACAAAATCAAGATGAATCATATAAAAACGATGCTCTGCGGCCACTTTATTGGAATTGATAAGTTGGAAAGACACAAACCTCTACAAGGTGATCCACTGATCAACGAGTTTGATATTTCAGTGAAGGAACCTGAAACGGTATCAAGATTTTTAGGAAACTTCAGCTATAAAACAACTCAAATGTTCAGAGAAATCAATTTCAAAGTCTTCAATAAGCTACTTATTAAAAGTAAGCTAACATCAATCACTATCGATATTGACAGAAGTGTTGTCAATGTATAAGGCCATCAAGAAGGTACAGCTAAGGGATATAATCCAAAAAAGCCTGGCAATCTTTGTTACAACATCCAGTTTGCTTTCTGTGATGAACTAAAGGCATATATCACTGGATTTGTGAGAAGCGGCAATACCTATACTGCAAATGGTACAGCTGAACTGATAAAAGAAATCGTTGCCAATATCAAAACAGATGATTTAGAGATCATGTTCCGAATGGACAGCGGCTATTTTGATGAAGAAATTATTGAAACAATAGAATCGCTGGGTTGCAAGTATCTGATAAAAGCTAAAGCTTATCCAACACTTGTTTCTCAAGTAACTGATCCATCTATTTTATTTGTGACAGGTGATGAAGGCAGGGAAACGGCTGAGCTTTTTACGAAACTAAACACATGGGACAAAGACAGGAGATTTGCAGTCTCTCGGATATTGAAGCCAGAAAAAGACAGAGCGCAGTTATCTCTCTTTGACGGCGACGAATACGAATACTTTTTCTTTGTAACCAATACTGAACTACTTTCAGAAAAGGTGGTCGTTTCTTACGAAAAGCGTGGCAACGCAGAGAATTACATCAAGGAAGCCAAGTATGATATGGCGGTTGACCATCTTTTGCTAAAATCTTTTTGGGCAAATGAGGCAGTGTTTCAAATGATGATGCTTTCATACAATCTGTTTTTACTATTCAAATTTGATTCTCTATGCATTTCAGAATACAGACAGCAAATCAAGACATTCCGTTTGAAGTATGTTTTTCTTGCTGGGAAGATCATCAGAACAGCAAGATATGTGGTAATGAAGCTCCCAGCAAAATATCCGTATAAAGATGTGTATGAAAATTGCTTGTGCTAAGAAAATAGTGTCGAATATTCCGGTGTTGGCTTCAGGGTGTTTTATGAGGTCTGTTTACCATACCCAATATTCTGTTTCACAAGAATTATTCATAAAAAACTCATGGCAAGGTGGTGCCGAAAGTGCTTTAATTTTGGAAGTTTCCCCAAAATCCTTCACTAGTTGAAAAATATGAAGATAATTATATGTTGACGTGGAATTCAGGTATGAGTGAGGTCATGAACAAAAATGCAGATGTGATCGTGATCGGTGCGGGAATTATCGGTGCTCACTGTGCCTGGCGCCTGGCACAAGCAGGATTGCGCGTATCGGTCTTTGAAAGGAGCGCACCCGGCAGCCAGGCTTCCCAGGCCGCCCTGGGTCTGCTTTCTTACCATGCTGATCCCGAAAAAACGGCTGCCATGCAGGACCTGGTCTTGTACAGCGCAGCGCTCTATCCGGATCTGATAGATGAATTAGCCCAATTTAGCGGGGAACGCGTAGATTACCAACCAGGTGGACAACTGGTGATCGCCCTGTCGGAGAAAGACTTGCCCGGGATCGAACTGAGCCATAAGCTGAACAAACGCAAAGGTGTGCAGGTGGAAAAGGTTACGCCACAGGAATGCCGCTTGCTCGAACCGGGATTAACACCAGACCTTTACGGTGCAGTCTTCTTTCCAGAGGACGCCTGGGTTGACAACACAGCCCTGACCATGGCAATCGTACAGGCGGCTGAGAAGGATGGGGGCGTCATTAAAAGAGCCAACGTCGAAGCGGTTGAAATTCGCGCGGGCCGGGCAGTTGGTGTGCATGCAGGCGGGGAACTGTACAGAGCAGATTGGATCATCCTGGCAGCCGGGTCTTGGTCAGGCCAAATCGGTGGGATTCCGCCAACACCCGTGAAACCTATCCGAGGCCAGGCCTTGGCTGTTGCCGGCCGGGCTGTACGGCGGGCGATCATGTCGGCCCACAGCTACCTGGTACCCAAAGGTGACAGCCAGACCATGATCGGCGCAACAGTTGAACAGGTGGGGTTTGACGACACCAATACATTAGCCGGGCTGCAGGAGGTTTCAGCAGCAGGCATCGAGATGGCACCCCGGATTGGCCAGGGTGAATTCCTGGGGGCCTGGGCCGGACTGCGCCCAGCCACACCGGACGAAATGCCCATGATCGGGCCTTACTTGCAGGCACCCAACCTTGTGGCAGCCACCGGGCATTTTCGCAACGGTATCCTGCTGGCGCCCGTCACGGCACAACTTGTCCGTGCCGTTGTAACAGGAGAAAATCCATCGCTCGACCTGGCACCCTTCCTGCCCGGTAGATTCTCATCTTAGATGCTGAAGATGCTGAATTGATCTATAGACTGATTTTCTTATCATTTTATTCCCACGAATTTGGGTAAATATCTTACTGATTTATAAGCGTACTAAGAATTCCGATCTTTGTATTGTTTTTTTGGACTGGCCCGATTGGCCTGGGTTTTTTCTTTCTGGGACTGGGCGTGTTCTACTGGGGCCGAAGTCACTTCCTGAAAAGCAAGAAGACGGAATAAGGGCGGCGCGTCCGCGCCCCAGCTAAACCCCTCGACTGCTTATCTACTTATAAAACCTCTTCACTGGTGGAAGAGGGCTTTAGGTATAATCATTTATCGTGACATATTTTTGGGATAAGCTCCTTCAAATCACTCTACCCCCAGATTTTGTTTAGATAGTGTTCTCTGGAATGACCATATCCGTAGTATGTCTCAAAATTGATGCGGATAATATGGATTACGTTGAATAAAAGAATTAAGATGTTTGTTTATCAACCAGTTAGGCGCTTATCACATTCCAGAAACTTATAGGATAATTCCGAAATAAAAGATGAAGCCGCTACACATTGAAACACCACTTTTTGAATCACAAACCTTGAGTATTCAAGCAGGTCGGTCGGTCTGGCTCAAACTTGAAGCATTACAACCTCCTGGTTCTTTCAAGATTCGTGGAATTGGCTTTGCCTGCCAAGAATATGCCCGTCTTGGTGCAACTCGTTTTATTTCTTCCTCTGGCGGAAATGCTGGTATCGCTGTCGCCTATGCAGGACGCCATCTTGCTATTCCAGTAGTTGTCGTAGTTCCTGAAACCACCACTGAACGAGCCAAAAAATTGATACAACAAGAAGGCGCAGAAATTGTTGTGCATGGCTCTTCTTGGCAGGAAGCAAATGCTTTAGCAGAATCTATGTTCAGGGAAACTGACGCTTTTCTCCATCCATTCGATGACCCACTTCTATGGCAGGGTCATGCCACAATGATAGACGAAATAGCACGCTCAGGAATGAAGCCTGACGCTATTGTGATTTCTGTGGGTGGCGGTGGGTTATTATCTGGCGTCGTCGAAGGATTACATAGAAACAATTTGAAAAATATTCCTGTGATAGCAGTCGAAACAGATGGAGCCGACTCGTTTGCTAAATCTGTTTTAGCAGGACATCGAATCGAATTACCTGCTATCACAAGTCTTGCAACATCACTGGGCGCTCGGCAAATATGTGAACGTGCATTCAACTGGTCAAAGCAGCACCCCATTCATAACGTTGTAGTTTCTGATAGGGTAGCGGTATCAGCGTGTGAAAGATTCATTATTGACCAACGAATTGTCGTAGAGCCAGCATGTGGAGCAGCACTTGCAACTGCCTATGAACATGTTGCAGAAATTGAAATATTCAAATCCATACTTATTATTGTTTGTGGCGGTGCCACAACTTCTATCGAGCAATTACGCCAATGGTCAAAAATATAACTTTTGAATATTGGCATCTGTTTTTTTTACTTACAAAATCTTACGTTCAGCAAACGCGCCTGACAAAGCGTGCACTTGACCGGGGGGATTCGTAGCAAATTTTGTTACAATCCTACGAAGGTTGCTTTGCTGGTAATGGTGACTTTAGTCCAACCCACGGCAAGTAACGCAAACCGTTAGGTGGCCAGCGGGAAGCGTTGGCTCTGAACGATCTAGAAAGGAAAAAAATGAAACCTACAACCACTCGGGAAATCTTCAACCTCATGGAATCATATGTCACATCTGCAGCATTATGTGCAGCCATGGAATTAGGCCTATTTTGGCTGCTAAAAGACAAACCGTTGGATACAACAGGTGTATCTCAAGAATTGGATATACCTGAAAACCGATGTCGGCACTGGCTTGAGATTTTGCGTAGCATCGGCTTATTGAACCATTCCAGTGCAGGTTATATTCCATCTGATACTGCTCGAAAGATTATCATCGATAAATACAGCCAGGATGTCTGGGCATTCCAGGGGACGGAAAATCGAGAATTTTTTCCAGCGATCATTGATATTACCAGGCAAATGCAAAACCCCGGATCGACTTGGGAAGTCCAAGGAATGGAACCACCAGATTATATTGATCAAATGATTGAGAGCCCTGAAAGAGCGGCCCATTTTACACGTATGCTATATGAACTCCATTTAGATATGGCGGATGAACTGGCCAGTACCCTGGATATGAGAGGGGTTCATCGATTGATGGATCTAGGTGGAGGGTCAGGCGTGATGTCATTTGCGTTGCTTAGAAATAATCCACATCTTTCAGCAGTTGTTGTTGATATGGAAAATGTGTGTGCGGCTGGACGTGAAATTGCTGAAGAATACAATTTGACAGAACGTGTAACTTATCATGCGGCCAATTTTCTGGAAGATACCCTGCCCTCAGAATTTGATATCGTTCTGGAATGCGATCTTGGTATTCATAACGAAGAAGTGTTCCAAAAGATTCACGCATCGTTGAATCCTGGCGGGCGGTATGTGATTGTAGACCTGTTCGCACCGACAAAAGGTTTTGCGCCACCTGAACGTCTGCAATGGGAATTTCGTGATTCCCTCGATGACCCAGATTATGTCACTAATACTATTGAAGAGATTTTGGCGATGTTGACAAAGGTTGGGTTTGATGTGGTATCTGTTGGGGAGTTGACAGGAGGATGGACCGCCATTGACGCGAAAAGGTAAAGCAGGCCCTTAAAATTCTGGCGGTTACGGTTTTAAAACCGCAAGCCATACTAATGGGATCTTAATCCCCCAACACCTATATGAAACCGGTCTGCCATCAACGTGGTTAGCCGGATTCTATTAATCGGTCCCAAACCTCTACTTTTCCAAGGGCAGCCCATAGAGCCTGCAAGCCAAAGGGCTACCTAACCAATCGCTAAGCTGACGCCTCCCGCTCGGCGCGTTTTGGGGTAGCTCAGGTCGGACACGGTCTGGGTACACGAGGGCCTCACGCTAATCCCGGCGCAGCTTAGCTCGCCCGTTAATCCTTACAACCATACACCTAATCACGGATCCAATAATCCACGGAACCAAAGGGGAGGAACCGTGTTACCGTGGAATAACCTGATAACAATTTCAGAAAACAGCCATTTTTGTCGATCTTTTTGGGTCTTTGTCATTCATTCTCACCCCATTTCCGCAACACCATCCTTGACTACTTCCATATAACCAAATCTAAATCATACCTTTTTATTAAACCGTGAAAGTATTTAGAATTTTGTGAGTGAGTGAATAATCCGTCCGCATATGTGCGGCACCTGTAAAAGTACTCAGCCATGTTGGGAAGCTCCTTTTTACAGCCGGAACAAATTTTCGTATTCACAATTAAACCTCCTTTCGTTATAACGAATTCAATTCTCAGCATCGTAAATCACATCCCCGAAATGGTCAAATTTGAAACCTTGTATGTAAATAGGGATCAAAATTCTTCTCATGTAATTCTTAATTTAATGGTAATTAATTGCAACAAAATGTATAGAAAACTATATACGTATAGCGCCCAGGACACCAATGCCTTGGTTCTTCTTAGAAAACCGAATGGTTGTTAGTACCTTCTTAGTGAAAAATCTATAGAGTAAGATGATAAAAATAAAGGTGAATATTCTATCCATCCCCCATTAATTTCCCAATCACAATACCTAATTCTGTATGTCTTTTTTCAGTTCCGGTCTTGGAAAACTATACATTCTTAATTTTTTCCGATTAATACGCTCGGCCTGATAATTAATAAGGCTAAATCTTGAAATCTAACTATTTCAGAAAGAAGTTTACACCGGCCATAAAATAAACGGATCCAGAAATTTTCCAATCATTTGTAAATATGTATAATAGGCATGAGAAATATATCCACTTGAAACCGGATTAATTAAGCATACAAAAAATAATGGGGTATTTAATGAAACTCATTACCCAGGTTTTGGTAATCATGCAATTAAATCAACCTGTTATTATAAAGATGTTTTCTCAACATAATTATCAATAAAGAAGGTACTCATTATGGCACAAAAGTCCAGACAAGCTTCTCGGGATGGTGGAAAACTAGCGAGTTTAATAATACTTAGAGAAGAAGCCAAAGCTCGAGTTCTAGCGCAGATTGAAAAGGGGAAAAAATTACTAAGTGTAGAAATCAGATCCAAGGAAGATTTAAAAGGAGTTAGATCCGAATTTTACACATGGCATGATTACAATCAAGAGCTTCTTAAAAGAATTGTAGACACCGAAGAATTAGTCGATAGTTACAAACGTGATTTTTTTGTTGGTAGTTTAGGAGGTATGACGTTTCAAGAAGAACTCCTCGATTATCAAGAAGATGTAAAATATTACATCCGCGAGTTAGATTCGGTTGTCACTCGTCTGGAGCTTATTCCCGAATCCCCTGATTTACTTAGACAACCAGCGGAAACAAATGCTGTACAAGTTGAAACAGATAATCGGATCTTTATTGTGCATGGCCATGATGAAGAAGCTAAGCAGTCAGTTGCGAGAATTGTTGAGAGATTAGGCTTTGAACCAATCATTCTTCACGAACAGCCAAATCGAGGACGGACAATTATCGAAAAATTTGAAGAATATGCTATTGTTGGTTATGCAATTGTATTATTGACACCAGACGATGTTGGTACGAGCATTACGAATAAGGATAGTCTGTCTCCCAGGGCTCGACAAAACGTAGTATTTGAATTAGGGTTTTTCCTTGGGAAATTAGGTAGAAACAAAGTTTGTGCATTACATAAAGGTGAAATTGAAATTCCATCAGACTACTCAGGTGTGATTTGGATTCATATGGACAAAGAAGGTGCGTGGCAATACGCTTTAGGCCGAGAAATAAAATCTGTATATCCCAATTTAGACCTAAACAAATTATTTTGATTCAAACCAAAATATATTATTTCGTCACAAATTGCTCATATTTATATCCTGCCTGTTCGAACCTAAATCCGTGAAGTTGCGATAACTAATCATTTTGGTGCCAAAGCGTTGGAATAGGTATGTCCGCCCTATTTGGTATATTAAACCAACTGCTTCGCACTTGTTATAATCTTTAGTAATGCAGCCTATATCGAAAAATCGACTTATTGGTGAGAGGAGAGGAGAAAAGTGGTCGAGAGAAGGACCAAGACTGGCAAAGCGCTCGAGCGTATTGTTGCGCAAGCCTACCGTGATATAGGAGCTCATAGGTCTGAGCACGATGTCGAGGTTGCTGGCCATCAAATCGACGTTTACGTTGAATTAGAAACCTTGGACCGAGGTGTACACCGCATTGCAATTGAGTCTAAGGATTACAGTTCTCCCGTTGGTATCAAGATCGTTAGCGACTACTCGGTTGTTGTAGATCGTCTTCGTCATCTGAGACTGATTGATGAAGGCGTTATTGTATCGGCTGCAGGTTTCACCAAGCAAGCCCGGAACGCTGCCGCATTAAACAAGATCCGTCTGATAGAACTAGCAGATCTAGACGCAATAGTCGTTGAGCGGAAGAACGAGTTCATAATAAGCTATATGAGGGCTCTTTCGGACGAAATGACTTTTAACCTTGATAGACTTGAAGAGTTTATTCAGGAAGGGTATCGGGTTCAGAACAACATGATCTATTCGAAGAATGGAGAAAACGTCCTTATGAACTACTTTACCTGTATGATGAATGTCTTTGAATCTAATGAGACTCAGAATGCTCTGTCAACCTTAGATGAAGATGTCAAGAACAAACTGTTTCTAGTGTACAGAAGATTTCGGGAGATCAACGATAAAGCAAATGCACTAGATCATGCATTTAGACCCTGGCGTGCATCTCTTTACATTGATGCTGTAATCGATTTTGAAAACAACCTTCGTTCTTCCGCGGAGAGCCTCATTAAAAATCTTCATCGACGATCTACTGTTGGAGATGTTTAGTCAACTTGACCTTCGGATAGAGTCGACTGACTAATCGCGGCTTGAAGAAGGTAAATTGGTTGTGGAATTAGTCTTGGCTATAATGGCCCTGCCGCAGACCAAGAAGCGGCTCACAACCGTTTGTTTTTGATAACCGCTCTTTTCGCTACCAAATCATCGGTGGTCCTATCGAAGCTCCACATCAAGCAGGCAAAATCAATGTAAAGGGATAATGTTTATTAAACAATTTATCCTACTTTCAGTTTTATTGGGAGGATTATGATGCCTACCTTTTCTGAACATTACATGTTGAATAAATCACAGGCGGAATTAGATTTTGTTGACATTCCATTGATTAGTGATATCCCATTATTCATTGATCCTTTTGCAATTTCTCAACGGCTAGACAGATGGAGTCAGAACTGTCATCTTACACTTGTTAGCTTCTTCCAACGAACAATAGATCTCATCAGATTAGGAAGATATCAATTGGCTTATGAGTTACTTCGGCACTTACGAGAACCGAATGAAACAAGGTTTGGATACTCTGCTGGCCATCCCCAAGGCGCTGGCATTGGACGTTATCAAGCAAGACAGCTTCTCGATGCATTTCGAGAATCAACCGCAGTTCAAACAGGTTTTATTAATTCACTCGAAGAATGTGAATTAATGATACCTGGCATAAGTCGAGATAAAATTTCCGATCTTTCAACAAACATACTCAGAAAACTATTAGAGGAATATACCAAAGATCAATGCAATTTGTTTGGAATACAAACCAGAAGAGTAGCCGTTGCTCCATATTATTCACCTGAAAGAAATGTTTGGATAAATGACTACTACGATTTACCTGTAGTTCGTGGTAACCCCATTCTGTTAGTGCCGAAAGCAATCGCAAGATATGATTTGTCATATGATCAGCAAAAATATTATAGAGGATTTGTTCTTGAGTATCTACAAGCAGAGGCCTTAAATGCTAACTCAAGTTTAGTACATACGTTAAAGAATGGAGGACAAGTTGTTTACAAAAAGGAAATTGCAGCAAATTTTCCTTTGACTAAGGAAAATATATTTGTATTTTCACGAGATCACCCAGAAGTTCTTGAAGCATATCGTGAAGATTTAATTAGGCTCGCGTCATCCGATCCGGGAACTGATATTACTGTTGACGATGAGACGGTTATTGCAGAGACTTTAGGATTAGCCTTAAATAGTATCGTCCCCGGGAATCAAACAGCAACAGACTATCACAACTTGATGATTGGCATAGTTGAATTTGTTTTTTTCCCAGATCTTCTATATCCAAAAAAGGAAAGAGAGATCCATCAAGGCAGAAAACGAATTGATGTTGTTATGGAAAACGGAGCAAAAACAGGTATATTTAACCGTTTGCACCAGGTACGTAATTTGCCTTGTGCGTTTGTTGCACTTGAATGCAAAAACTATACAAATGATGTAGCCAATCCAGAGCTAGATCAATTGTCAGGCCGCTTTTCCCCAAACAGAGGAAGGATTGGATTTTTATGTTGTCGGGCTTTTGAAAATAGAGACCACTTTATTGAACGATGTAGAGATACTTTTCGTGATGATCGGGGATTGATAATACCACTCGACGACATTACTATTTGCGAAATTCTTGCTAGGATTCAACAAGGCCGTAGAATTAGTTTAGACGATTATTTCACTAATCTCATTAACTTAGTTTGGTATAGCTAGATGTATCTAGTTAAAATAAAGAAAAAATATAGCCTAGACAGCACTCATCCACAGTGCCGCATATGGAATAAAATCAAGATTAAATATTGTCACAAAACAAATGAAGTATTCAAAGTAATTTTGTAGCCGAACTGAAATTGAACCTATAACCGTTTGGTTGCAACCCCCAGTACCGGCGACTATTGTGGTACAACCTTCTCAAATTCCGCAAGTTAGTCTAACATTATGACTGGTACATATTGTGGGGGCAGGCCACTACTGGATGCTCATTAAATTAAGCTTGTACATCCAGTAATTCTACGATAAAAGAATGGTTATTGATAATTCTTGA
>SDBV01010886.1_pt1 | contig 11875 bp, 8 predicted proteins | sample 2277081 | NCBI WGS metagenome assembly SDBV01 (sample SAMN10402039, study PRJNA504765) | marine sediment metagenome | isolation source: marine sediment core GS10_PC15, 223 cmbsf | place: Arctic Ocean: Southern Knipovich Ridge | collected 2010
GAGGTTAAACTGGGACTTATACCCGGGTATGGTGCAACTCATAAACTGGCAAAGCATGTGGGACTCGGAAATGCCCTGTATATGCTTACAACAGCTGTAAACATCGGAGCTGAGGAGGCTCTTCAAATGGGACTCGTGCAGGAAATATGCGAACCGGAAGCATTACTCGAGAGGGCAAAGGAAGTCGCTGGCTTAATGGGTAAGGCCGGACCCGATTCCCTTATGGCCGTGAAATCGGTATGCATGGCCTCATCAGATCTCTCGTATGACGAGGGACTAAAACTCGAGTCCGAGAATTTTATGAGGATGTTCGAGGGACAGGGAAAGGAAGGAATGAAGGCATTTGTTGAGAAACGTAAACCGGAATGGTAAGCAATTAAGTCAATTAACATGAATTACAAAGAGAAATTCAGAAAGGTATCCGTACTTGGTGCAGGCGGCAAAATGGGCAGCGGGATCCTTCTTCTGACCGCCATGGAAATGTTCCGGCTTGCCCGGGAAGATCCCAAAGACGCACCATTATACCAGCTTAACGCCATAGATGTTTCGGAGGAGAGCCTCAGGGGGGTTATGGACTACCTTCGTGGACAGATTCGCAAGGCCGGAGAAAAACAGATAGTAAACCTTCGCCAAGTATACAGCAATCAGGCAGACCTTATTGAAAATGGGGAGATCATAGACCAGTATATTCTGGATGTGATGAAATTTGTTAAAACGGGAACCTCCCTCGAGCTGGCAAAGGGCTCGACCCTTGTATTCGAAGCCGTAAGCGAAAACCCGGAGCTGAAAGTAAAACTGATCCGGGAGATTGACGGAGACTCAGGAAGCAAAACCTGGTACCTAACCAATACCAGCTCAATCCCCATTGGCAAGCTCGACAAGGATGCCGGTCTCGGCGGACGGATAATCGGTTTTCATTTCTACAATCCCCCGGCAGTACAGAGACTGGTAGAACTTATCGCCTCCCAAAAAACTCTCCCGGAACTGAAAAGTTTCTCTGTTGATTTTGCTAAGGCAATGCAAAAAAAGCTGGTACCGTCAAATGATATCGCAGGCTTCGTAGGCAACGGTCACTTTATGAGAGACATCCTATTTGCGGCCCGGCAGGTCGAAAAGCTCTCGAAAGAGCACAGTCTTCCCCAGTCCATCTGGATCATCAACCGGGTCACCCAGGATTTCCTCATCCGGCCCATGGGTATTTTCCAGCTGACGGATTATGTGGGTGTCGATGTCTGCCAGTACATTATGCAGGTCATGGATCCCTACATGGATGGAGAGAACCTTCGTTGTGACCTGATAGACAGGCTGATGGAGCAGGAAGTCCGGGGTGGACAAAATCCCGACGGATCCCAGAAGAATGGTATACTTTCCTATGAGAAAGGAAGGATAACCGGGATATGGGATATGGACAAAAAGGATTATATTCCGGTGGATACTATTGAAGGGGAAGTCGCCCCTGACCTGGGATCATTACCCCCGGGTCACATGCCCTGGAAGGATGTTATCCGGGATCCGGACAAATCCGGGAAGCTTGAATCATATTTTAATTCCCTCACCGGGGAACAGTCCACCGGTGCCAAACTGGCAAAGGAATACGGAAGAAATTCCCGTCAGATAGGTGAACTTCTGGTTGAAAAAAAGGTAGCCGCTTCAACAGATGATGTGAATATGGTATTACTGACAGGGTTTTTCCATGCATACGGACCTGTGAATAATTATTTTGATAATTAGAAAAAACAATGACAATGAGGCGAAAAGTATATATGGCAGCCGGGTATAATACCATCTCCCTTGGGACAGGGAGAAAGGAATTTCATCCCAAGAAACCAAGACCCGGACTGGAACATTATTTTAAGGAAGCTGCCAGGGGAACACTTGATCAGATTGGTGGAGCAGGTAATGTGGATGAATCCGTGGTAGGGAATTTCATGGCCAGCAGGTTTGTCCGCCAGGCCCATCTTAACGCACTTTTCCCTATGGTGGATGCTGCTCTGAGACATAAACCGGCTACCCGTGTTGAGGGGGCCTGTGCCAGTGGGGGACTAGCTCTTCTGTCTGGCATCAGATCGGTTCTTGCAGAAACCGCTGATGTTGTACTTGCGCTGGGAATCGAGGTGCAGAATTCAGTCAAAGCAGTATATGGTGCGGATTTTCTTGCAATGGCAGGATGGTTCCCAAACCGTAAGGAGGGACATGCATATTTCTTTCCCGGGCAGTTTTCAGACCGTACCCAGGCTTACTACGATGCATGGGGAAAGGATGAAACACGACCCGCACTTGCACGCTGGTATAAAAACGCCATTGAAAATGCACGTCTATGTCCCACTGCCCAGGAATACACCAATAATTCAGAAGACCTTATCTCGCTCGGAATGACCGAACCGGATGCACAGACTTTTACAGCATGCCTGAATGTTATGGATTGCTCAAAGGTTTCGGACGGGGCTTCGGCTATTGCAATACTCTCTGAAGAAGGATTAAAACGATGTGGGATCAGTCCCACGGATGCAATAGAAATTACCGGGTTCGGTCATGCTGTGGAAGATATTACACAGCCCCCTGTGGATCCCCTGGAGCTTTCAACAGTCAAAGCCGCTGCCACAAAGGCCATGGAAATGGCCAGGATCACAAAGGACGACCTGGCGACGGTGGAAACACATGATTGCTTTACTATTGCGGGACTCCTGGGCGTTGAAGCCCTGGGACTGGCCGAAAAAGGCAAAGGCAAGGATTTCGTACTCGAAGGGCATACGGCACGCGGGGGGAAGATCCCCTTTAATACTACCGGGGGACTCATAGGTTGGGGTCATCCGACAGGTGCAACAGGTGTACATATGGCTGTCACACTCTGGGAACAATTGACAGGAAAAGCCGGGGATGCCCAGATAGAAATGCCTGCTGACCGCCCTTATGGGCTGAGTATGAATATGGGAGGAGATGATAAAACAGCTGTTTCGCTTATAATGACTAAAATCCAATAAAATGAACTTTGATCTTACAGAAGAACACCTGATGATCCGACAGTCCGCCCGTGATTACGCCCGGCGCGAATTAATACAGGATGTGATCGAACGCGACGATAAAGGGATCTATCCCGAACAACATGTAAAAAATTTAGCTGAACTCGGATTTTTGGGAATGATGGTCGATCCGAAATACGACGGTAGCGGGATGGATACTATTTCCTATGTCCTGGCCATGGAAGAACTCTGCAAAGTTGACTCCTCGGTGGGAGTAATTGTTTCCGTGAATAATTCCCTGGTTTGCTGGGGACTCGAAAAGTACGGAACCGAAGAGCAGAAGGAGAAGTACCTGAAACCCTTGGCCCGGGGAGAAATAACCGGGGCCTTCCTTCTTTCTGAACCGGAAGCAGGATCTGATGCTACCATGCAACGAACTACCGCCGAGTTGAAAGGTGACCATTATCTGGTCAACGGAACCAAGAACTGGATTACCAACGGAAGTACTGCAGCAGTTTACCTTGTCATGGTACAGACCGACAAGGAGAAAGGACACCGTGGTATTAATACCCTGATCATTGAAAGGGAAACTAACGGTGTATCGACAGGACCTCACGAAAATAAAATGGGAATGCGGAGCTCGGACACAGTCTCTGTTATGTTCACAGATGTTAAGGTTCCCCTTGAAAACCGGATCGGAGAAGAGGGTTTCGGATTCAAATTTGCCATGAAAACCCTCGAAGGAGGCCGTCTGGGTATCGCCGCCCAGGCACTTGGAATTGCCTCAGGGGCCTTCGAACTCTCATTGAAATATTCCAAGGAACGCAAGGCCTTCGGCACCGAGATCGCGAACCACCAGGTGATAGCATTCAAGCTGGCAGATATGGCAATCAGAATAGAGGCAGCAAGAAACCTTTGCCTTAAAACCGCATGGCTGCATGACCAGGGAAAACCCATTGGTACTGCGAGTGCAATCGCAAAAGTTTTTGCTTCGGAAACAGCCATGTGGGTTACAACCGAGGCAGTTCAGATCCACGGCGGATACGGCTATGTGAAGGAATACCATGTTGAACGATTAATGCGTGATGCAAAACTCACTGAGATCTATGAAGGGACCTCTGAGATCCAGCGGGTCGTAATATCCAGGGACCTGCTGAAAGATTAGTTAATAATAACCTGAAACCCCCGGCCACTGCCATGTTATGAATACTAAAAAAAAATACAGCCCTAAAAACCATATCAGGATAGTTACCGCGACTTCCCTGTTTGACGGACATGATGCGGCTATAAATATCATGCGCCGGATCCTGCAGAGTACAGGAGTGGAGGTGATACATCTCGGGCATAACCGTTCGGTTCAGGAAATCGTTGACTGCGCCATACAGGAGGATGTCCAGGGTATTGCTGTAACCTCTTACCAGGGGGGACATATGGAGTTTTATACATTTATACGTCAGCTGCTGGATGAAAAAGGTGCCTCCAATACAAAGATATTCGGAGGAGGGGGCGGTGTAATCCTACCGGATGAAATAAAACAACTTGCAAATTCCGGTGCTGCAAGGATATTCTCACCTGACGACGGACGAAAATTGGGATTGCAGGGAATGATAAATGAGGTGGTAAAAGCCTGTGATTTCCCAATTAAGGGTTGGGATAAGGTCAATGCCGATCTGGTTCGAAAAAGAGACTCATGGTCAATTGCCAGACTGATCACAGGAGCCGAGAACAATCCATCCGCGGTAAGCAAACTTCTGAACTCACTCGGCCTGGTATGCAGTTCTGTAACGCTACCAGTTATCGGCGTCACTGGGACCGGGGGATCCGGAAAATCGTCCCTCATTGATGAGATTATCCGCCGCTACCTTAGCGATTACCCGAAACACAATGTTGGTATCGTCTCGATCGATCCTACCAAGAAAAAGACAGGCGGTGCACTCCTGGGTGACAGGATCCGTATGAATGCCATACGGGACAAGCGGGTTTATATGCGTTCGATGGCAACCCGGCGTGAAAACCTGGCCATCTCTGAATATGTACAGGGCGCACTTTGCGTATTAAAGTCCGCAGGATTTAACCTGATTATACTGGAAACATCTGGCATAGGACAGGCGAGCACCGAGGTCGTAGATTACAGCGATTTCTCAATGTATGTGATGACCCCGGAGTACGGGGCTGCAACCCAGCTTGAAAAAATCGATATGCTTGATTTTGCAGATTTGGTTGTGGTTAATAAATCTGACCGCCCGGGCGCAGAAGATGCACTCAGGGATGTCAGAAAGCAATACCAGAGAAACCACGTACGTTTCGAGTCTGATCTGGCAGAAATGCCTGTTTTCGGAACCGTTGCATCTGATTTCAATGATCCGGGAGTTGAGAAACTATATACAAGTCTTTTGGGACTTCTGTCAAAGAAGGCAGGGAAATCAATAAAAATAGCAGACAGCAGGAGAAAGAAATATTTCCATCGCACGGATATTATCCCCGGAAAAAGGATACGATACCTGTCAGAAATTTCGGAGTCCATCAACAGCATAGGTAATTGGATAAAAGAACAGGTTGAAACTGCCGACCTGATGTATGGTCTCAGTATGAGTATTCATGCATTGCAGGAAGGTGAGATTGAGAATTCCACTGCTGCTTCTGAGCTGAAAAATCTGTACCGGAATCATGAGAAAAAACTTGACCGGGAAAACCTTGATATCCTAAAAGGATGGGAAGCGAAAAAGACCAGGTATAACAAGAAAAAATACAACTACGAGATCCGCGGAAAGAATTTGAGTATTGATACTCATTCCGAAACGATGTCTCATCTCAGCATTCCGAAAGTGATCCTTCCTCCATACAAGGGATGGGGGGATATTCTTAGATGGATCCTGAAAGAAAATGTTCCAGGCGAATTTCCATACACCGCTGGGGTCTTCCCGTTTAAGCGCGAGGAAGAAGATCCAACCAGGATGTTCGCCGGAGAAGGTGGAGCAGAACGTACTAACCAGCGTTTCCATTACCTCTGCCGGGATATGCCAGCAAGGCGGTTGTCAACAGCTTTTGATTCGGTTACCCTGTATGGCTCCGATCCGGACAAGCGTCCCGATATTTATGGGAAGCTAGGAAATTCGGGAGTATCAATTGCCTGCCTTGATGATGCAAAAAAGCTCTATTCAGGATTCAATCTGCTTGACCCGAACACCTCGGTGTCCATGACCATTAACGGTCCCGCTCCCATCCTTGTCGGCTATTTCCTTAATGCAGCCATTGACCAGCAATGCGAGATATATATCCGGCAGAATAGCCTTATGGGAAAGCTGGACAAAAAACTTAAGACACTTTATGACGATAATGGATTCCCCAGGCCTTGCTATGAAGGAAAACTTCCGCCGGGGAACGATGGACTGGGATTATTATTACTTGGAATTACAGGGGATAAGATTCTGCCGCCGGAAATATACCGGAAAATTAAAGCTGAAACCATCTCAGCTGTGAGGGGAACTGTTCAGGCAGATATCCTGAAAGAAGACCAGGCACAGAATACCTGTATCTTTTCAACTAATTTCTCCCTGAAACTGATGGGAGATGTTCAGCAATATTTTATTGACAACCTGGTAAGTAATTTCTATTCAGTCTCCATATCCGGGTATCACATTGCCGAAGCCGGAGCAAATCCCATAAGCCAGCTGGCGTTTACTCTGGCTAATGGATTCACTTACGTGGAATACTATCTTTCCAGGGGAATGGACATTGATGAATTTGCCCCCAGTCTTTCCTTTTTCTTTTCCAATGGACTCGATCCGGAATACACGGTAATAGGAAGGGTGGCAAGGCGGATCTGGTCAAGGGCTATGAAATACAAATACGGCGCGAACCAACGGTCACAGAAACTGAAATACCATATCCAGACATCCGGCCGCTCCCTGCATGCCCAGGAGATCGAATTCAATGATATCCGAACCACCCTCCAGGCACTTCATGCCGTCTACGACAACTGCAACTCCTTACATACCAATGCCTATGACGAGGCTATTACAACTCCAACTGAAGAGTCTGTCCGCAGGGCCCTGGCCATCCAGCTTATTATCAACCAGGAATTTGGTTTTACCAAAAACCAGAATCCATTACAGGGATCGTTCATCATTGAAGAACTGACGGACCTTGTTGAAGAGGCCGTTCTGGAAGAATTCGACCGACTTACAGAACGGGGAGGAGTGCTTGGGGCCATGGAAACCATGTACCAGAGATCCAGGATACAGGAAGAATCCATGTATTATGAGAGTCTGAAAAATACAGGTGAGCTTCCCCTGGTGGGAGTCAACACCTTCCTTTCCCCGGAAGGGTCACCCACAATGATCCCCGGTGAAGTGATTCGTTCGACGAATAAAGAAAAGGCCGACCAGTTGAGGGTGCTGAAACGCCTAAACCATGTCTATGGTGAAGCATCATCCAGTCAGATCATGAAACTCAAGGAGGCTGCCATAGGTAACCGCAACGTATTCGAGGAATTAATGGAAGTTTCCAAGGTCTGCTCTATTGGCCAGATCACCCAGGCCCTTTTCGAAGTAGGCGGGGAATACCGCCGGAATATGTAAGCATTTTAATATGAACCGTATCTCTACCTAATTATCCAGTTCGGAAGGAATAAAGAATCTGGGAATGATTACTTCCATTTTGATCCGCATTTTGGAGTTTGTTATTCCAAAATTAGGTCATCTCCTAATATAATCAACTGTATTTTAGATTGTTTTACAGGTAGCTCTATTTTGCCAGAAATCCTTCCGGGGCTTGGATGCAAAGAACCTCACCAGTTACGCATACTTCATTATTGGCCCTTAGTTCCACATCGACAATAACTTTCCTGCCTTTAACCTCACGGATCTTCCCCCGGATTTCAAGGGGTACCCCGAGGGGAGTAGGTCTCCGGTAATCAACTTTTAGGGAAGCCGTCAGGAACCGGAGTGCAGGCTGGCTGTCCATTGACCTGTTTTCCTCCCTGTACTTTGCTGCAGCGGCGGTACCAGTGCTGTGACAATCGACCAGCGAGGCCAGGAGTCCCCCGTAAACATACCCCGGCACAGCAGTATGATACGGCTCAGGTGTATAATGAGTAACCGTTTCATCCCCGTCCCAATAGGTTTTAATCTGGTGACCACTTTCATTCAGGTAACCGCAGCCGTAGCAATGTGCCACATCATCGGGATAGTAATCCTGGAAAGCTTTTGTATCCATACGCTGCAAGATTTATTTCTGTTAATAAAAATATTCATGAAAATTCATGTCAGGATCTCAGAACCGCAGCGAAAGACAGCTTAGTCCCCCATCAAGCTTCCGGTACTCGGAGGTGTCAACCTGGAGCACCTTATAACCGGAATCCTGCAGCGTATTAAGCGTCTTCGGATATCCTGCAGGCATTATGACTGTTCCATTGACCATTATTGAATTGGCTGCATACTGCTCATCATCATCCACTTCGATCCTTTCATAATTGTGAAATTCTAAAGCCTGCCTGAGCTCACCAGTAAGCAGGAGGGTATTATTTCCAAGCCAGGCTACACCGGTTTTCAGGTGCAGGAATTTTTGAAGCCTGACTGTACTCCCCGTTTTTCCATGTTTTTCAAGGATCCTGATCAGTTGTTCCGCGCCCTCTTTGTTTGTCCTTTCAGATATACCGATATAATAATGTGACTCAACTTCCAGTACATCTCCCGCTTCCAGAGTGCCGGGTAGTATGATCTCCTCCACCGGCATAAAATGATTTTGCAAAACCGGCTTCATGCCAGCAGTCTCACCTTTTCTGGAGTCTGCTCCAGGCCGGGTAAGGATGGCAGCCGATCCGATCAGCAGGGCCGTATCTTCCACGAAAACAGAATCCGGATAAGCCGGGTCGGCCGGAAGTACAATAACCTTACAGCCGCATTCTTCGAGGGCTTCAACATATTTCTTATGCTGCTCCAATGCAAGTCCATAATCCGGGATTCCTAGTCCCCCGCTACTTAATCCCCCAACCATTTCAGGACATGGTTCCCTCACAATACAGGTTAAAAACTTCATAGATGAATCATTTACCTTGCAATATAATTATTTAGTATCTTCCGGAACAACTAAATATTCTATTATTTAATCTCATGAATCAAGATCGGAAAACTCGGATTTACCGCCTGCTGATATTGTTGGCCATAATCCTAAGCATTATCACCTTTACCCCCCTGGTGATGCCCTATGGAAAGCATGAACCATCCTTGTTCCATCTGCCATATACATTGTGGACGGGACTGCTCGTTGCACTGTGCTTTATTATCCTGACATGGTTTTCCATACGTAACCACCCCGGAAAAGAGGAGGACGAATCATGATTACATGGGTTATAATATTAGGAAGCCTTTTTATCCTGGCACTGGTAATCGCTTCGGTAAAGTCATATAAGAAAGACAGAACGCTGGATGAATACATGCTGGCAGGATTAAATATCGGTCCCACAATAGGAGTACTGACTTTCGCAGCCGCCCTTTTCAGCGCCTTTATATTTATGGGGATGCCGGACATGTTCAGGACCCATGGGATTGGGGCATGGATTTTCCTTGCCATTTCCGATGGTGCCATGGTATTCTTTATCATCTGGTTTGGCTACCATATCCGAAAAAAAGTAAAGTCAACAGGATTCAAGGGAGTGTCAGGTTTCCTGAACGATCTTTACGGTAGCAAGCTGCCCGGATATCTCTTCTTCATCACGGCATTTCTTTTCCTTGTACCCTATGCGGCAATCCAGATCCGCGGAGTTTCAATTTTCTTCGGTGCAACATTCGAGGGCATCCTTCCGGATTGGTCCTGGGCACTGATTATAGTCAGTATTATGCTTATATACGCTGAGGTTGGAGGCTTCAAGGCTATTATTTACAGCGATGCCATACAGGGCACTATTCTTCTCATCGTAATATGGCTGATAGGTATCACCTGTATCAAAGCTTTTGGCAGTGTGGAATCCCTTTTCGCAAAGGTGGAGGAAATAAAACCTGCCCTGCTGTCGGTTCCCGGTCCCAATGGCCTGTTCACCGTACAATTCCTTATTGCTTCTTTCTTCGCAATAATTCTTATTCCGGTAACACAGCCCCAGCTGACATCCCGGGTTGTTGCCATGAGAGATTTCCGCTCCCTGAGCCGTATGGCTGTGTCCCTTGGGGTCTTTGCCATCCTGATCATTATGTCCACCGCTTTTATTGGAATGTATGGGGCTGTGAAATACCCTGATGCCAGTTCGGCGGACTATCTGGCCAATGCCCTCTTATTTGACCAGAAAGAGGTTGTCGGAGCACTGGCCATGGTGGGACTTTTTGCCGCCTGTCTTTCTACAACGAATGCGCAGATCTTTGCACTGGGTACCGAATTGCGTTCACTGATGAAAGGAAGCGATAAACTGGTACTGAGAAATACCAGGATTGGCCTTTTTGTTTTTGCAATCATTGCCCTGGTCTTCTCAACCCTTATGTCAGACGAACTCGCCCTGCTTGCAAGAACAAGTTTTACGGGGACATCAATGATGGCACCGGTTGTTTTATTTGGTGTATTATCAAGAAAAAAGCCCTCCCGTGGAATTCTGATCCTCTCAGCGACCGGCCTTATAATCCTGTTATTATCACTTCTTCATGTTGTACCACAACACATAGGCGGAATGCGACTGGATTTTCTGCTTTATATTTATCTTGCTCTGGGAAGCCTTGGATTCATTTTATTTAGGAAGTCCACCGAAAACAATTAGAAAATCTACATATTATGAAATCAGCAAACCGGGTTTTTCTGATTCTCATCTCAGCAGCAATACTGCTTATTCAGACAGGTTGTAAGAAGGATGCACACATAAGACCAAACATACTTTTCGCCATTGCCGATGACTGGGGGTGGCCGCATGCCGGCGCATACGGCGACCCTGTCGTTCAGACACCTGCCTTTGACCGGGTAGCACAAGAGGGGATTCTGTTCAACCATGCCTATATTTCGGCACCCTCATGTACACCCTCAAGGAATGCAATCCTGACCGGGCAATACCACTGGAGGCTCGGTCCCGGTGCAAGTCTTTGGAGCACCCTGGATGAAACCACCCCGGTTTACCCTATCCTTCTTGAGCAAGCCGGATACCATGTCGGATTCTGGAGGAAAAGCTGGGGACCCGGAAAACTGGATAACTGGGAAAGGCATCCTGCCGGGAAGCAATATAAAGAGGGATTCGAAGAGTTTCTTGCAGACAGGCCCGAAAACACTCCCTTCTGTTTCTGGCTGGGAGCATCGGACCCGCACCGGGGATATGATGAAGGATCAGGGATTCGAAGTGGAATAGATTCGGAAAGGATCCGTCTTTTCAAATGTTTCCCGGATGATCCAATTGTCAGAAGTGATGTTGCGGATTATTATTTCGAGGTTCAGCGGTTTGATTCAGATGTGGCAAAGGCTATAGAGATCCTTGAAGAAAGGGGGGAACTCGAGAACACTATTATCGTAGTAACAGGTGACAACGGCATACCATTCCCACGCTGCAAGGCCAACCTCTATGACTCGGGCTCACGTGTTCCATTGGCGGTACGATGGGGATCAGGGATTAAAAATCCGGATAGGATACTCGAAGATTTTATCAGTCTTAGCGATCTGGCTCCGACATTCCTTGAGATGGCTGGTGTAACCATCCCAGCTGAGATGACCGGCAAAAGTATGGTCAGCCTTATTTTAAGCGAAAAAGAAGGATTTGTTGAACCTGAAAATCGGTCTTTTGCCCTGTATGGAAAAGAGCGGCATGTACCCGGACAGGAAGTCACAATGGAAGGCTATCCCTGCCGGGCTATTCGCAACCATGATTTCCTTTATATCCGGAACTTCAAACCAGAACTCTGGCCAGCCGGCACACCTGATTATAATAAAGCTGCCATAGAGGATTGCTGGAT
>SDBV01010887.1_pt1 | contig 11874 bp, 12 predicted proteins | sample 2277081 | NCBI WGS metagenome assembly SDBV01 (sample SAMN10402039, study PRJNA504765) | marine sediment metagenome | isolation source: marine sediment core GS10_PC15, 223 cmbsf | place: Arctic Ocean: Southern Knipovich Ridge | collected 2010
CTCTCGCTGCTAGCCTCGAGCATCCAGAATCTAGTATCCAGTATCCAGCTTCTTAATTCATTAATTCCTAAATTCCTAAATCCCTTAATTCCTCAATCTTGCATCTAGTATCAAGAATGATTTATATTGCAAAACAAACCCACTCTTTTATAATATCAGGCGGAAAGGAACATCAAGCCTCTTTCATCGCATTTTAATACCATCAAATCAAATATAACTTGCTCGTTTATACGAGTAAGCGTTTCACATAATTAATGATTTAGATGCGATCTTGCAAAGCTAAGTCAATTAAATAGATATGGTGTCCCCCGATTTCGTAAAGAACTCAAACAGGCAGTAAGGAATAACCCTGATGATGCAAAGGCTCATAATAATCTCGGTCATGCCTATTACAAATCAAGCATGTATAAAGAGGCGATTGCGTCACACAAGCAGGCAATAAGAATTGACCCTGATTTTGCAGTGGCTCATAATAATCTCGGTCATGCCTATTACAAATCAAGCATGTATAAAGAGGCGATTGCGTCACACAAGCAGGCAATAAGAATTGACCCTGATTTTGCAGTGGCTCATAAATACCTCGGTCATGCCTATTGCGAATTAGGCATGTATAAAGAGGGGATTGCGTCATACAAGCAGGCAATACGAATTAACCCTAAAGATATAGAGACTTATTTTAGTCTCGATTTGGCCTATGAAGAATCAGGCTTGAATGAAGACAACTCTGCTTCAGTAGCAGAGAAGCGTATCTTTAAAGATATTGATGGCTTTGAGTATGAATATGAAGGGCCTTTTAAAGATAACCTTCCTCACGGACACGGGGTGGCAACTTATTTAAATGGTGACAAGTATGTGGGTGAGTTTAGGGATGGCAAGCAGCATGGAGAAGGAACACTTACGATGCCTGAGGGTGAAATGGAGTATGTGGGCGAGTTTAAAGATGGCGAGTGGCACCAGGGGACGTTGACATTTGATAATGGTTACAAGTATGTGGGTGGGTTTAATGGAGATGGCGTGTTTTCTGGACATGGAGTACTTATATCGCCAGATGGAACCAAGACAGAAGGGGAATGGAAGGATGGTGATCTGCTGCACTGAAGTTTCGAGGAGTTATGCTACATCCTCAAAACACCTTCTCAAATTCTTTGGAGAAACAGATTTCTTATCAACTCTCTATTGAACTGTATTCTATAAAACGGTGGAAAATGCCAGTTTAGGTTCTCTGGATGTCAAAACCCCAAGATGGGATTAAGGAGATGATCATGATGCAATTGAAGCCTTCAATATGGCTGGGATTGTTTATCATCACATTGATAGTATTTCTTACCCCAGAGAATGCGTTTGCAGCCAGTTGCCCGTATTGCGGTAAATCATATGGAGCAGCTGCTCCTGGCGACAGAGCAAGGGTACAGGCTCTTCGCCGTGCGCACGAATCTTCTTGCTCCAGTCGTCGCAGATATACACCACAACCACCTCCGGGGCCTTCACCAGCAGAGCTGGAGAGACGTAGGAATAAAGAGAAAGCAAGGGTTGCCTATAACACAGCTAATAAATACAATGATCATGATGCTTCAATCGAAGACCTCAACAAGGCTATTAATTATTACTTAGAGGCCTTAAGTCTTTACCCGAACAAAACACATTATAAAAATAATATGGCAATTGCCTTGAGTAATAAGGGTGACAAATACCAATTCGGTCCCATTAGCGAAAGAGATATTGATATGGCCATTAAATGTTACAAGGATGCCTTAAGTTACAATTCCAACGATGAGGGTACCAAATTTAGGCTCCGAATTGCTGAAAGCGATAAATTAGAAGAAAAAGGTCGTGAATATTACAAAAGGAAAGACTACGTGTCGGCCTTACGTTATTATAAACAATTACGCGAATTTGATCCGTGGTCTAGTGGCGTAGATCAGAAAATCCGGGACACTGAAGCAAAGATCGAGGAAGAAGGACAAAAAGCCCGGCGTGTCCAGCGTATTGATAAACTTTTCTCTGAAATGAAGGCGGAGGCTGTGTCCTCGAAGAAATCTTCGCCATCGATTAAAAGGTTAAAGGGGATTAAAGATGAAGATGACAAGAGAAATTCTTATATTAGAGTCGCCGAGGCTCGGGCCGACGCGGGCGACTTCGCGGGGGCCAAGGCCACGGCCGCACGGTTCATAGATACGGAATTTCACTGGCCCTTCTTTATGGGGGATGAAAGGTCCCGAGCCTACCAGTATATCGCCGAGGCGCAGGCAAAAGCGGGCGACATCGCCGGAGCCCGGGAGACCACCGCACGGATTATATCTGAGAGGGACAAGTCCATTACTTATAGTGCAATCGCCAAGTCGCAGGCCAAGGCGGGCGACATCATCGGGGCTCGCGAGTCAATTGCTCAGGCCCGGGAGATAGCCGCACGGATTAAATCGGAAAGTTTGGAAAAGGTCAGGGCTTATATTGGAATTGCCGAAGAGCAGGCCGAGGCGGGTGATATTGCCGGGGCCCGCGAATCAATTGCTCGGGCTCAGGAGTCTGCCGCACGGCTTAAATCTGAATCGGACAGAGGGTGGGCTGACAGGAAAATCGAGGAGTCCGAGGAGGCGGTGGAACTGAAAGCCCATGGGAATGATGAGATTGAAGATTGGACGGAGCTTGTAGGGAGCTTTATTGGAGCTTTCATGGGCTCATCGGCGAAAGATGATTTTCAGCGTTTCGTCGAGGAGCTCAAAAGTAAGGAAAACAATGATGATATCGCCTATGATCTCGCTCAGGCGGCCGTGGGATATGCCGAGGCCCTGAACAGGGTTCGCAACATGGAGGCCAAGTGGCAAAAGCACAGGGCAGGGGAGACAAAGTAGCTCTACATTCTGAGTTCGCTTGCAACAGAGTATTGTCCGCAACCTGTCAGATTATTATGAAACAATTTCGATTTTACGTGCTGAGTGTCGTCACGATTACGCTGGTTGGATTTAGCCATGTTTCTGTATGGGCCAGCGACTCTTCAGTGGTGGTCCCAATGGGCGAGGAGCGCGAGACTCGTGTGTGTGGCGGTGAATACGGGGGACCTGGTGAGGCGTCCGAAATGGTCATCAGGACTCCGGGGAGATGGAAGAGTGTGTGGGAGTGGCTTGAAGAAGAGCCACGTATACAGTTCGATGTCTCCCAGGACATGGCGGTTGGAATTTTTCTCGGCGTGCGTAGGACAGGCGGATACGGGATTACCATCCTGTCGGCTAAGGAAGAAGACAGAGTCTTTGTCATCCATTACGTGGAGACAAAACCACGAGGTTTCGTGACCCAGGCCCTGACCACTCCCTACCTGGTCACACTTTTTCCAAAGACCGATATGAAAGTCACATTCAAGAAGTGGGGCCATCTGTTTCTTTATCTGGCGAATGAACTTGAGAAAAGGAAGGCAGAGCCGGCTTTGGTTAAGGCCTTGGCCGGCGCGATTGACTTTCCCACCGGCCGCACGCCTGAAACTCCGAAGGATATTAATCCAAAGGCAGTCGCCGCGCTGATCGAGGCGCTTAAGATTTCTGATAAGGATGTCCGTATAAATGCAGCATGGGCGCTAGGTCCCAGCGGTCCTCAGGCCAAGGCCGCTGTCCCGAGGCTGACGGAAGCTCTTGAGGATAAGGACTGGAAAGTCCGCCTCCAGACTGCCTGGGCGTTGGGGGCTATTGGCCCCGATGCCAAAGAGGCTATTCCCTCCCTTATTCATACCCTGGAGGACAGGAAGATCGATGTCCGCAAGGAGGCCACCCGGGCGTTAGGGTATATAGGCCTCCAAGCCAATGAGGTTGTTCCCGTGCTCATCGCTGTCTTGAAGGACCCGGACGCTGACGTTAGGTATAGAGCCACTTTAGCTCTTGGAAAGTTTGGCTCAAAGGCCAAGGCAGCGGTGCCAGCCTTGATCGATACACTGAATGACCCTGATGAGGTTGTGCGTCGTTGTGCCCCTCAAGCTTTGGGCGAGATTGGCCCGGATGCGAAAGACGCCATACCCGCGCTCATCCGGGGGTTTAAGGACAAGGACGTGAGAACTTATGCCAGCAGTGCCCTGGGCAAAATCGGCAAGGCGGCGGTTCCAGCCCTTATTGAGGCGCTTAAGGACGAGGACCTGATCATACGTAAAAATTCGGCATCGGCTTTGGGTTATATTGGCCCGGATGCGAAAGCTGCCGTACCCGCTCTCATCCGGCTTTTTAACGAGCAAGAGCAAACAGGATCCGGACGCCATGCAGAGATGGCTCTGATGAAAATTGAAAAAGTGCCGTCAGGAGATTGAACAGGGACCTGAAAAAGCAAATTCCTATGAACCGATTAGGTTGAGGATGGTGCTTAATTTCTGCTGGTTTACGAAACGGCATTCTGGTTGATATAATGCTTTGACCAACTTAGTAAAGGGTCCTGTGAGCGAATCAGAGAAAATTTCTACCGCATTGGCTTGGGTAAAACATAACAGTATGCCGAATAGCTTTGAAGGAGTTAGATGGAACGCCCCTTATGAAGAACAAGTTGCCTAAAGATATAGGGAAAGCCAAGGCCCGTCTCAAGACCTGGTGGGAAGAAGAAATCATCGAAGCCGGCTTGTCCGGTTCGCTTACAGTGGACCACAGCTATACCCAGGATGTGAGCCAGGCAGAAAGCCTGGGCTGGCGTTTTATCTGAGCCCTGCACAAAGAAGATCCCTTGGCGAGCGAACATCTTTACACCGCTGCCATTCCGGGGGCTCCCTGGGCCATGGATACCGCCGTGTTTGTCACCAAAGAAGGAAGGGTCAGTTACCTGGTGTATACTCTGTCATTCCCCCATAAGGTGCACGGTGATCTTACTTTTCTGGTGGAAGAGGGCAAGGTGAAAGTTTACGGTAAGTTCGAAGGGGAGGGAGCCGACGCCCTGAACGAGGATAAGGATCTGATCAAGCTCCTGTCTGGTTCCCTATCCCGGGCGTACGGGTGCGGGACCAAGTTGATCTATATGGCCCGACCCAGCTTCCAGCTTACCCCAGGCGAGAACGGTACCGACGTGGCTGTCACCACTACCTTGCGTGGACATTTCGGATTCAGCAAGAAGAAACTGGGGCTGAAAAACGTCATCGAGGGCTTGAAAGCCATTGAAATGGCGACAAGGTGGTAATAGACTATGCCACAGGCCTGATGTGGCACCAGTCCGGTTGTCCCTCGCAAAAATTCGTATGTATTGATTTCATTGGTATTTTAATATAAACAGATCATCCAAAAAGGGCTTGAGTATCAAGGAAACTCAAACATTTTGACTGTTGAATGTAAAGTGACTACGTATTGACTACAGATGGGGAAAATGTTTGATATAAATACTCCGCTATGCTAAAAATAATTACGTAAGAGGTTGATAAGCATAATTATACAATCAGAGTGAGGGATTGGCTTAGATGGAAGTGTGTTTGATTGGGAATCCTCGATTTGTGAAGGGGCCGTTCTGTTCACTCCGGAAAATGAACCAGAGTATTTACAATCTACTGAGTTGTTATATCAAATAGATATATAATCCAATAGATTATGGATGTGCTTTTTATAAGTAAGTTTATCCGAAAGGAGGTGAAAACATGTTGCTTTTCAAACGATCAAAGAGTTTTTCTTTGGAAATAATTTCAATAATTATCTTAATGGTCACGATCTTAATATTAACCGGTGGTTGTGGCGATGGTAGGAACCCTGTTGAGGTTGAATCTCAACGAATAGAACAATTAACAAAGCCAATACCTTTTATGAAAGGACCATTAGAGGGAGTTCTCCCTTCAGTGCCTGAAACGCCAACAGTACCTTCTGTGGAAAACCATTAGGGAGAGTTCTCTCTAATCACCAAAACTATGTGGAACGATGGATGACTCTGGCGGGATGGTTTCATGGATTCTTACACATTGAACGATGAATTGGACAATGGGGAAGCTATGGGGTTGAATCTTATTGAAATTATCGATGGAAAAAAGCATTTGAATGATCTTTGTGTTGTCAATTCTGGATATGGGCCATCTTATCCTTGTTCCTGGTTTATTTATGACAAGTCACAGAATATTGTTTGGGAAAGTGGCTTTTCGTTGCTGGTGTGGTTTACCTGGGGTATTGGGTGCTGCAATGGTTCAAATGGCCGATGTGGATTCAGATCGTGAGCACGGTAGGCGTTATTTTTCTGGGTGGGGTTGGACTCGCGATGACGGGGCAGGGATACGAGAGTTGATCATCAAGAATTCTCTTTTAGGGTAAAGGAGCGGGTATCTTCCCGCAGATAAAAGATTAATAAATCGTTAAACAGTAACAAAATAAAAGGAGGGTGCAATGAGAATTTGTAATCTAAGATCATTTGTTCTGGGAATTGTGTTATTAACAGTATGTATGGCCTGCTCACAGGCAGGGGCAGAGGAAATAAAATACCAATTCACTAAAGGCGAGAATACGCAGTACCGCCTCTCGTTCAGCACTGATATTACTGTTCATGCTGAGCAAACGAAGAGTGACGTTATGACGCATTCATATACTTTCACCGAGAAAGTTATGCGCGGACGGCCTACAGGTTTTTCATTGGATCTCAGTTTTGATGAGGTTCAGTACCGTCCGGGAAAGGGGGCAACAGAGTTTGATTCACGGAATCCTGAGCACCTTTCTATAGCCGCCGAGCAAGATGGCTGGAGGATCTTCGGCGCAGTTGCTACAAGCGAGGCGAAGCTGCGTGTGGCGCTTACAGGCGAGGTTTCCTTCTTCCGGCTCAAGAGCGTAGGGCCTGGATACGATGATGAAAAGACAAAATTCTACGTAGAGAGAATGATCGAAGAGGTCAAAGACTGCGCGTTTCTAATGTTCCCTCCTGAACACTCGGTTGATGTTGGTGGAACTTTACCTACATTTATACCAATTAGGATGGTTGGTCCGCTTGCGGGAAATACTATGTATTCCACTGCGGATTTAGTGCTTAACAATGTTGAAACAGTAAGCGGTGAGAGGCGCGCTAACTTTAGTGTGAAGTCTTTTGACCAGCCTAATCTGGGAATGGAAGAAGATTCGATACAGGGTGTGAATCTTGACCTTAACGTAAGCAGTCTGAAAGGGACCTTGGTATTTTCACTAGACAAGGGCCAGATCGTTAATTACGATTTTCAGATTAAAACTGTATTAAAAATAAGCTCAAATGGACAGGTTGTGCAGCAGCACGAGATGGACGTTGATTTCTCGCTTAATCGATTGTAGGTTTGAATAATGAATAATCGCAGGTTTTTGTTACAGGTATTTTCTGGATTCCTGCGGTTGATACTCAGGCGAACAAGCTGAACTGTTCGCATCGTCTTCCGACATGAAATGGACCTGGAAGTCGAGCTCAAATGTCAGAGCTAGGATTCAATTGTTGCCCATGTGATACCCCCGACTTTAGCATCCGGCCATAACAAAACAGGAGGTTTATATGTCTCATTTATTCCGCACATCAATCATCACCATCGTTCTGGCTGGTGCATGCCTGTGGGGACACTGGGCACTGGCCGGGGATGACCCGAGCAAGCACGGTTGGGGTGGGGGACCAGGCTTGGGCAAGGACATCATGCGGGGCACTTACTATATGAAGAACAAGGGCAAATCGTCGTTTGCCATGACCCTCAACAATTCCATAATAATCAACTCGTATGCGGACAATACCCGCAAGGGGCAAAAGAGGGACGCGTATATCCACCGCAACAGGGAAAATCAGATCATCGGAATATACCCGGAGAAGGTGGAGATAATGTACGAGCATAGAGGCGACTTCAGCATAGAGAAGAATACCATTACGGGAACGGGTGGTTCCAACGAGCCGGAGCCCACTTTCTTCTCAGCGGATAGCTACGACAAACACATGATTCAACTCATCGAGAAGAAATACGGGCCGATGCAAAAATCGGGTGGTAGGAATATATACCAGCTGCACAGGGGTGAGGGCAGGGGTGAGGGCAGGGGCGTCAAAGTCACAGCGGAGGACCTGGTATATGACGTGGAGAAGGGTGTGAAGATTTTTTTTGACGACCGGCTGTTGTCGCAGGCGCTGGGAAGAAACGGAAACGACGCGACGCTCGCTAGGCTGGGAAGACTGGGGCACAGCTTCGCTGAAGCGAGGAGTCTTACCGAAATCGACCGTGCATATCGCTCGTTCGTCAACGAGGTCAAGTCCGACTTCCTTCAAAAGGACAAACAGATGATAACCGTTAGTGGAGTAGTCCTTGTCTCCCTCAAGAACATTATGGATGCCGTAAAAATGGCAGAGTCCAGTGGGAGGGTGTATCCGCAGGACGTATCAGATCTCGGCGGCCTGACCCGCGTGTACGGACTTGCCAGAGTTGCGGAAACAGACGACTTGGTTCTCGTCGGGGCAGCCGAAAAGGGGGGAGGGGCCATCGGGCTCGACAACCTGGTCACCGCCCTGAAGTACGTCTGGAAAAGAGGATCTGTTCCCACTGTTTCCCTTGATGGTGATCCCACGAGCGTGTTCGCACCGAAGAGCGTACGCGTCGAGGGGATACCGAAAAGGTCGCGCTTCTCCCGCATCATGCTCGACGCCGATTACAAAGCCAAGAGAATCCTGATGGGAGATCCGACTTTGACGCTGAACGTTCCCGACCTTATGACGCTCCCCGAGATCCTGCACAACGAACCCATCCAAGGTGCGAACGGTCGCATTTGGCTGTCGCCGGAGCAGCCCGAAGAAGGAGAGATCCAGATCTCCTCAGACGAGGATGTGATCCTGTATGAGACCGGTGTGCGCGTGTTGACCGAGGAGATGCAGTGGGTCGGACGCATCCATACGGGCACGGGAGAAATCAATCCGGCCAGCCAGAAGGCGGTCGATTCCTTCACTAAGCATTACCGGCTAATCGAACGTGAGTTACCGGTGTTCCGGAAGTTGCACGCATTGTTCGACTTGGTTCTTCTCAGCAAATTGCTCCGTCAGCTCATGATAGATTCTCCAGCACTCTCCTTCATCGCATCCCTGCCAGATACCCCATGGGAGGTGGCCGATTCCTACCCGGCGGTAGTAGGTGAGTTTGAGGCGGGAGGACGCATCTATAAATTTGCCGGTGGTGTGCTCACACACAATTACATCGGTCACCGTCACCGGCTGCACTACGACGCTGATGCTATGGAGCAGATTCGGGGAGCCGCCACGTCCCTCTCACAATCTGGGGCCGTGTCCTCCTGTGTGGACGGGATTACCTTGAAGCTGGTTGTCCCCGCCGGCCGGCACCGTTACTTCAATGAAGGGGTGATGATGCTTGTCCAGGGCAAGTTCCAAAAGGCCGACACGTGGTTTACGCGGGTACTGACGGAGGACCCTTTTTTTGACGAGGCATATGTGCAGCGGTCCCACGCCAGGATCAATATCGGTAATCTCGAGGGGGCCCGCAAGGACATCGAGGTTGCAATCAAGCTCCTGCCCGATGACAGGATGCTGAAGTTAATACGTTTTGTTCTGCTCATTGAGATGGGGAGTCTCATTGAACAGATCAAGGTGGAACCTGAGACGAAGGCCGAACTGGCCAATATAATTTTCGAGCGGGCAAATATCCAGTATGAGAGCGGGAGTACGGAGGTGGCCATGGGGAGTCTCGATACTGCTTTGAAACTCAACCCCCGGAACGTTGCCTCGCTTTCATTGCGGGCCTGGCTGAGGCTCTTGAAAAAGGACTACGAGGGTGCATATGAAGATGCTTCGAAGGTCGTCAAGATCGAGCCCAACTCGGCCCGGGCATACAGCATTCGAGGAGCCGCTGCCATTGCACTCGGACCGGAAGATGACGAATATTATGAAGACGCTTACGACGACCTTACGATGGCGCTCGAAATAGCGCCTGAAGTACCAGAATGGTGGTTTAACCGCGCCAGTGTAATGGATGCCTGGGGCAACAAGATGGAGCGGGATTCGGATCTGGCCAGAGGGCACGAGGCCGCCATAGGCAGGTACTCGTGCTTGCTGAAGTACAGGCCAGATGATCCGATGCTGTATGTTCTGCGGGGAATAGCGAAGACTCAGGCCAAGCTGGTCAAGAGCGCCCTCGAAGACTACAACGTTGCTCTAGAAAAGGACCCTGAGTTGGGGAAAGCCTACATGGAGCGCGCACGTGTATTTCACTCGTTGGAGAAGTACCAGTCCGCCTCGGAAGACGCCTCTAGGGCCATCATGCTTGTACCGAATAGCGCGGAAGCCTACGCAGTGCGGGCAGCTGCCTCGTCGAAGATGAACAGGCTCGAAGACGCCCTGCGTGACTGCAACAAGGCGCTTCGGCTTGATCCAAAATATGCATATGCATATCACATACGCGCTCTTGTGAAATTGGACCAAGAGGATCCCGGCGGCGCTATACAGGATTGGGAAGCTGCGATTGAGGCTAACCCTGCGAGCGAGGGCTTCTACAGGCAACTGATCAAGGAAGCGTCTTATTGAGGAGATGAGATGATAGGAAGTTGCTTTCTAAAGGTTTAATAAGCAAGAAACGGATACCGCTTCTACAGTGAGGTGGGTTATCCGAAAGGAGAAGAAAACATGTTATTTTTCAAATCACTTGTAAACAAGCTAATTTCAGATGATGATGCAACATTTCAGAGAGGCATGAATAAAGCTGTAAGTATTGCGGATTCTGGTAACTACTCCGGAGTTGAAGCGATGCGAGAGGCTATAAGGATAAAGTGCGGGAACCATGAAGCAGATATCTATGAGTATGGAGCGTCATCCAAGAAAATAAGCCATACTGAAGCTCGGTCTAAAATTATTGACCTGGCCGAAAGAAACGCTTTATTAGACGATGTTTACCACTCTGGTAGTTTGGTTTCTGCGTTCATGCAAAGGGCTAGTCTTGACGGTGATGATGCGCGTTCCCTTTTAAGTGCGGTCAATCGTGCCGGGGGCCTTCTGAAAGCTATGCTTTCCAACTTTTGTTCAACGAGCTAAGGTGTTCCGGCAAGTTAAAACAGGGGATATAATATATACCCCACCCATGTGTATAATTAATACTACTAATGTGCTTCTTTTTATTTATGTTTTTCAGTTCTGCATAATTCGTTAATTAATCTTCTCGAAATGCTATAATAAGATCATGGCGAAAAATTCAGATGAATTTATTAATACAATCAAATCCACCCCCTTAGACTCTGAATATGGTAATCCTTTTCTAGCTGAGCAATATGATGATGACATTAAAGTGTTAGCCGCTATGTTTGGCAGCCATCTTAGAGATCTTATGGAATATAATCATGAAGAATTAGCTCGAAGAGGCCTAAAAATTGTAGATGATTTTCTTTTAAATGGAGATGAAGAGGTCCAAGCAGCTATCATAGAATGGTGTTTTGATTCTTTAAAATTTTCACGTAGTTGTAAAAGTTTAATGGGTGAAATGTCTCCTGATTTTCGAGTCGCGTTTATCGAGAAAAAAAAGAATCCTCGGAATAGTTAATTTTTCCCAGTTCAATGAGGAAGTGCAACACATAGGAAGATTATTGTATCCTATATCTGCCAAGCTAAAATGGCGAACAAGGTAGTGGATACAATCCTGCTTAGCAGGATGTCTCACCTATGTGATGTTATGTGGAGAAAAATAAAATGAAAAGACTAATCATAATCGCTCTTGTCGTATTCATTGGAATACCGAAAGCATTTGCTACAGCTCAATCCCCGGACATAATTATATATGAGGACAAAGAATATAAACTACACTCCAATCCATTAGAGTCTTATTTTGAGAAGTTTCCAGACAAAAGACCCCAGAAGAGCCTCCAGGGTCAGACCTTGAAAGCAGAATACGCAACCACTTTTTGAAGCAAAGCCCTTACCCGGATTCATTATACGTTCATATGATACACATGAGTTTACCTCCACCAATGGGTGACG
>SDBV01010888.1_pt1 | contig 11873 bp, 8 predicted proteins | sample 2277081 | NCBI WGS metagenome assembly SDBV01 (sample SAMN10402039, study PRJNA504765) | marine sediment metagenome | isolation source: marine sediment core GS10_PC15, 223 cmbsf | place: Arctic Ocean: Southern Knipovich Ridge | collected 2010
CATGCTCCTTCAGCGGCTCGGCCTGCCCTGACGGGCGTGGCCGAAGGACCTTGGCGAAAGGTCATACGCTAACGGTCTGCCTCAAGGAAAGGGCTCCACAATCCGAACGCGCAATCGCGGACCTGCGTCGTATTCTCAGCAACGGGGTGGTCCAGCGGTGCAGGCTGGAGATCGTCGACGCCGCGGGAACGGTCTCCGGGCCGGACAGCCCAGTCCCTCCGCCGTCTGGACGGCGTCCTCAGTGCGGCGCTACGGCCCACCCGGGTACGGGAGGCAGATGACATGACAGTGGAGAGCAAGACAAGACTCGAGCTCGTCAAGCAGCTCGAGGAACTGCGCCGGCGGAACGCTGAGCTCGAGGCATCCGAGGCCGACCGGAAGCGAGCGGAGGCGAAACTCAAGGAAAGCGAAGAGCGATGGCGCTCCCTGGTCCGGAACGCACCGAGCATCATCATGGTGACGGACCGGGACGGCACCATCAGGTTCATCAACCGCACGGTTCAAGGCTTGTCCGCGGAAGAGGTCATCGGCAGGAGCGTCAGAGGCTACACGCTGCCCGAACATGTTGAGACGGCCATGGAAGCCATCGAGAAGGTCTGCCGGACCGGAGAGGTGGTCACCTACGAGGTCAGCGGCACCGGCCCTGGCGGCGGCACGGCGCACTACTCCACGCGGGTTGGCCCCATTGGAGGCGGCAACGAAGCCGTTGCCGTCATGCACATCATCAGCGACATCACAGACCGCAAGCGGGTGGAGGAGGAACGCAAAGCCCTCCTGCAGCACCTGGGCGAACGGGTCAAGGAGCAGACCTGCCTGTATTCCCTCGCGAGACTACTCGGAGAGAGCGGCGCTCCGCTCGACGACATGCTGCAGGAGGCGGCCGCCATCGTCGCCGGTGCCTGGCAGTACGCGGAGACCACCTGCGTGCGGATCGCCATCGACGGCAGGGAACAGAGGACGGAGAACTTCGTCGACTGCCTGTGGAAACAGACCTGCGAGATCACGGTGAACGGCGAACACGCGGGCGTCATCGAGGTCGCATACACCGACGAGCGGCCGGAAGCTGACGAGGGGCCATTCCTGAAGGAGGAAAGGACGCTCATCCACGCGGTCGCCGGCCTCCTCGGCCAATACGTAGAGCGCAAACGGGCAGGGGAAGCGCTGCAGCAGAAGGTCAGAGAGCTCGATTCTTTCATAAACAACATCCCCGATATGGCTTGGCTCAAGGACGGGAACTCAAACTTCATCGCCGCTAACAAGGCATTTGGTGCCGCTGTAGGAATGGATCCGGCATATCTTGTCAACCATACTTGTGCGGTGTGCTTCGGAGAAGAAGCGGCAGCGAAGTTCAAGGAAGATGACAGGAAGGTAATGGGAAGCAGACAGCAGACGAGGATTGAAGAAAGCATCAAGGATGCCCGGGGGAACAGAGTTCATCTTGAGACGATAAAGTCGCCCATATCCAGTGAGACGGGAGAGGTCGTAGGAACAGTGGGTGTAGCACGCGACATCACCGAGCGCAAGCGGGCAGAGGAGAAGCTGAAGGCGCAGGAGGCGGAACTAAGGCGCTCCAACGCCGAGCTTGAACGCTTCGCCTACATCGCCTCGCACGACCTGCAGGAGCCGCTACGCATGGTGGCGAGCTTTCTGCAGCTTCTCGAACGGCACTGCGGCGACAAGCTGGATGCGGAAGCCCATGAATTCATCACGTTTGCTGTGGACGGCGCAAAGCGCATGCAAAGCCTAATCAACGACCTTCTGGTCTACTCCCGCGCGGGCACGCGGGGGAAACCGTTTGGAGCGGTCGATTGCGAGGCCGTGCTCGACCGGGCGCTCGACAACTTGCTGGTGGCCGTAAGCGAGAGCGGCGCCGCGATAACACACGACCCGCTCCCGACCGTCATGGGAGACGATACGCAGCTCGTGCAGCTCTTCCAGAACCTGATCGAGAACGCCATCAAGTTCCGCGGACCGGAGGCCCCGCGCGTCCACGTCGCCGTGGAGCGGCGAGGCAACGATTGGCACTTATGCGTGCGCGACAACGGAATCGGCGTCGAACCACAGTATTTCAAGCGCATATTCGCCGTCTTCCAGCGGCTGCACGGCAGAGACGAGTATCCGGGCACCGGCATAGGTCTCGCGGTCTGCAAGAGGATCGTGGAACGGCACAAGGGAACCATCGGGATCAAGTCCGAGCCCGGAAAGGGAACGACTTTCCATTTCACGATTCCATGTCGGGTATCATCCCGTCGAGAGCCTCAGGATCGTTCAACAGGCCGAACGACTGAATGTCCTGACGCGGCTCGACTGAGCTCGCCGAAGTCTACGCGGCCCGTGACGGGAGAAGGGAAGCGGTCATGAGCGGTCGAATCCGCGGCACGCCGATCAGAATCCTCCTGGTGGAGGACAATCCCGGGGACGTGCGTCTGACCAGGGAGGCCTTCAAGGAAGGCAAGGTGCTCAACCAACTTCACGTCGTGAAAGACGGCGTCGAGGCCATGTCCTTCCTGCGTCGGGAAGGCGAGTACGCCGATGCGCCCCGCCCGGACCTGATCCTCCTCGATCTGAACCTGCCGAAGAAGGACGGACGTGAGGTCCTGGCGGAGATCAAGGCCCAGGACGATTTGAAAAGAATCCCGGTGGTGGTCCTGACGACCTCGAGGGACGAGGAGGATGTCCTCAAGACCTACGACCTGCACGCCAACTGCTTCATCACCAAGCCGGTCGACCTCCAGCAGTTCATCGACGTGGTCAGGTCCGTCGAGGAGTTCTGGCTGACCGTCGTGAAGCTGCCGTCGTTCGGCCTGTTGAACGATCCTGAGGCTCTCGACGGGCCGCAGTGAGAGAGAAGGAAATGGCGGACATGCCCGTCAGAATCCTTCTGGTTGAGGATAGCCCCGGAGAGGCCAGGCTCGTCCGGGAGAAGTTGAACGAGGCCGGCGAGAGCCGGTTCGAGCTGACGCACGCGGTACGCCTCGATGAGGCGTTTGGATTCCTGGATGAAGTGCCCTTTGATGTGCTGCTCCTGGATCTCGGGCTGCCGGACAGCCAGGGGCTTGATACGTTCCTCATGGCGAACGCCCGGGCCCCGCACCTGCCAATCGTGATAATGACGGGTCTCGACGATGAATCCCTCGGAGCCGAAGCGGTGCGGAACGGCGCTCAGGACTACCTGGTCAAGGGGCAGGTGGACGGGGGACTGCTTGTCCGCGCCATACGCTATGCCATCGAGCGCAAGCGAGCCAAAGAGGAGATCGAGAGCCTCGCGAGGTTCCCGGGAGAGAACCCCACTCCCGTGCTGCGCATATCAAGCAACGGTACGATCCTCTACGCCAATCCCGCAAGCCTTCCCCTCCTGAGTCACTGGGAGACGGCCGTCGGCCGGCCCGTGCCGCCCGCAGTGGGCGAGCTGGTCTCCGCCGTCCACAGCTCCGGCGAGTTCTGGATCAGCACAGTCGAGTTCGACGACCGCTTTTTCTCGCTCGTGATAACGCCCGTGTCGGGGGCGGGCTACGTGAACATATACGGGCGGGACATCGGCGAGCATCGGCGTCTCGAACAGCATATCCGCCAGATGCAGAAGATGGAGGCCATCGGGACGCTCGCCGGGGGCGTCGCGCACGACTTCAACAACCTGCTCACAGGCATCCTCGGGTACGCGAACGAGCTCAAGCTGGGATCGGACCCGGGCGACGAGGTCCACGAGGCCGCGACAGTGATAGAAAATGCAGCCACCCGGGCCGCGGAGCTGACGAGGCAGCTCCTGGGCTTCGCGCGCAAGGGCAAAGTCGAGGAGATCCCGGTCGACGTGCACCGGCTGATACAGGAGGTGGTGAGCATGCTGGGGCACACCCTCCTGAGTCGCAACGGCAGGAGCATGCGCATCTCGCAGCGGTTGAGGGCCCAACCCTCCTATGTCCTGGGCGACCAGACCCAGCTCCAGCAGGTGCTCTTGAACCTGGGTGTGAACGCCAGGGACGCGATGCCCGGCGGCGGCGAGGTCGTTTTCGAGACCTGCGCGGCGGAGCTCGACGAGGAGTACTGTAGGGACCACGTCGGCGCCTCCCCGGGGCGCTACCTCATGATCTCGGTGACGGATGCGGGGACCGGCATCCCGAACGAGATCGTCGACCGGATCTTCGAGCCGTATTTCACGACGAAAGAGGAGGGCAAGGGCACGGGGATGGGCCTCGCGATGGTCTACGGCATCGTCAAGAACCACGGCGGTGCGATAAGGGTATACAGCGAGGCGGGACACGGGACAACGTTCAAGGTGTATCTGCCCGTGACGACGGCGCCCGAGCCCGCCGTCCGCGAGGGCCGCCACGAGACGCCGGTCCCGGGCAGCGGCCGCGTCCTCATCGTGGAGGACGAGGACGTCATACGACAGATGGCAACCAGGATGCTGGAACATCTCGGCTACGACGTCGTCACCACCTCGGACGGGCAGGAGGGCGCGGAGTACTACGAGCAACACGGCAGTGAAATCGACCTCGTCATCATCGATATGATCATGCCCAGAATGAACGGACGCGACTGCTTCATCAGGATGAAGGCGATGAATCCTGGAGTAAAGGCAATACTTTCGACCGGCTACGGCCTCGACAGCGCCGTGAGGGACATGCTCGGCGATGGCATGATAGGCTACGTCCAGAAACCCTATGTTGTTGGGCAGCTCTCGGAGGCCGTGGCGAAGGCGCTCAACGCCACGCCCGTAAGGGCAGGTCGTTCGGCCTGTTGAACGATCCTGAGGCTCTCGACGGGCCGAGCCGTCGAAGGAGCCTGACCTTCGGCCACGCCCGTTAGGGCAGGCCGGACCTTCGAAGGAGCCTGACCTTCGGCATAGCCAGCTGGGCGAGCGAAAGGAACAGGGACAGTGGCGACCGAGGACCTCCCGCGGAAAGACAGCGGCTTTCGCGTGCTGGTGGTGGACGATGACGAGATCGCCAGAGGCGCCATTGCTCGGATGCTCGAAAGGATGGGCTGCAAGCTCATTTTCGCCTCGAACGCGCAGGAGGCGGTCTCGGCCTTTCTCTCGGGTAAGTTCGACCTTATCACGCTGGACTATCGAATGCCGGGCCTCGACGGCATGGCGCTCCACAAGGTCCTCAGCCAGGAGTTCGGGGTCGGCAAGCGTACGCTGGGCTTCGCTCCGAAGAAGCTTCCCCCGATCGTGGTCGTCACCGCCTACGCCGAGGAACCCGAAGTCGTCCGGGCGCAGTTTGGTGAAAGCATAGTGGGTGTCGTACAGAAGCCCTTCATTGAAGACGGGCTGGGGCGCATAGTCCGTGACCTCCTTGCTGAACGGTCCGGGCGGATAGGACCCGCGACGGAAGGACAGTAGCTCGTGTCCCCGGCTCGACCGAAGCCTCCCGTGTCAGGCCCTGCCGTACGACTTGCTCAGGGCACGCCCCGCGTAGCGTCAGGCTCCTCTGATAAGGCTACCCGGCGTGGCAAGGGCGCGACCATACTCGTGGTGGATGACCAGGAGATGGTCCGCACGGCGCTCGTCCGGCTGCTCGCCGCGCAGGGGTACGATTCGCTCTCCGCGCCGTCGGCCGACGAGGCCCTCCAAGTGCTTGCCGGATCAAAGCCAGGCGGCGCATCAGTCGATCTCATGCTCACCGACCTCCGCATGCCGGGGATGGGGGGGCTTGAGCTCCTCAGGCGCGCACACGCCGTCGCTCCGGACCTCCCGGTCATGGTGATAACTGGATACGCCACTGTGGATTCCGCCGTCGAGGCCATGAAGCTGGGGGCGCGCGACTACATCACCAAGCCCTACGGTAAGGAGGAGGTGCTCCTGCGCGTCGAGCGAGTGCTCAAGGAGTGCGGGCTCCTGCGCGAGGTGCGAACTCTGCGGGGGGCGCTGAAGCGGGGATACGATGTCGGCCGGGGGGCTCACCTGATCGGCACGAGCGGCACCATGCAGCACCTCTTCGAGCTCATTGCTGCCGTGAGCCGGAACAGGAGCACGGTGCTGATTCAGGGTGAGACTGGCACCGGGAAGGAACTCGTCGCCAAGGCGATACACTTCAGCGGTCCTCGAAGCGAAGGCCCCTTCCTGTGCTTGAACTGCGGAAGTGTGTCCAGAACGCTCCTGGAAAGCCAGCTCTTCGGCCACGTGAAGGGCGCGTTCACGGGAGCCGTGAAGGACAACCCCGGCTTCTTCGTGGCCGCGGGCGGCGGGACATTCTTCCTCGACGAAATCACCGAGGTCGACACCGAAACCCAGGTGAAGCTCCTGAGAGCGATCCAGGAACGGGAAGTAACGCCCGTCGGCGGGACGAAGCCGGTATCGTTTGACGTGCGTATCATTGCGGCCACGAACCGCGATGCCCGCCAGGCCGTGGAGGAGACGGCGCTCCGCTCCGATCTGTACTACAGGCTGTCCGTGGTGGTGATCGAGCTGCCTCCGCTCAGAGAGCGGCGGGAGGACATAGGGGCGCTCGTTGACTACTTCAACGCCCGGATGAGCGCGGAGTACAACCTGGCTCCGAGGGACGTATCCGAGGATGCCATGCGGCTCCTGCAGTGGTACGACTGGCCCGGTAACGTGCGGCAGCTGGAGAACGTCATTGAAAGAGCCTTCGCCTTGGGACAAGGGCCCGTCATTGGCCCGGAGGACCTACCCTCGGAGATTGCGGAACTACTTGACAGGCCCCGGAACGGTCGCCAGGGCCTGGCGCAGCGCGGCGGGGAAAGCGCGGCCTGCGGCGAGCTCAGCCGAGCCGGGGAGGTCTCCAGGAACGAGCGCCCTCCAGGCGCCTGCACGTTGGAAGAGGTCGAGCGCGCAGCGATCCTGCGCGCGCTCCAAGAGGCCGGGGGCAACAAGTCGAAGGCCGCACGCATCCTGGGCATCGCACGCAAGCGCCTGTACCGGGTTCTGCACAAGCACGGGCTCATGCCCGGCTGACGGCAACAGTCGTTCGGCATCTTGAACGACCCAGAGGCTCTCGACGGGCGCTGTGAGTTGCGGGTCGCCTCAACGCCTGCGCCCGATCACGAAATCGCAACTTCCCTTTGCTTGATTCGTGTGACCGCTGAGGGCAGCCTACTCCAGCCTGGCGATGCTGAAGCCGGCCATGATAAGGCGAATGCGCAGATGAGATTGCCAAGCCCTTCCTAGCTCGAACGCGCAGCCATGGCGCGTCCTGTCCGGCGATGCACCGTGGTTTCGCTCTTCGTCGGCTTGATCCGCGCGCGCCGAACAATCGTGAGAATCCCAGTGCCGACACCGTCTTGACCCGCCAGAGCTACCGAGCGTACTTCGTAGGTGCGCTGCTCTCCCGAGCGGTCCAAGGTCTGTGCGAAGACCGGGTCTTCGACGCCCATCCGGAGACGCTCCCGGCTCTCAATCATGGCCTCGCGAAGCGTGCTGTCCCCGGGCAGGCGGTCGACTGAGAAACCCACTCCGTGGACACTGGGTGCCTGGAGCTGCCTTCTGAGCTCGCGGTTCAGCGAGAACACAATGCCTTTGGCATCGGTGACCAGGATTCCGTTCTCGAGGTTCTCGATCATCGTGTCGATCTGCTCGACCTGGCGGCCGCCGACCGCTTCTGAGCACTCCAGACGTCTTGCAAGGCCGTCGATCTCGACCTTCGCCCGCTCAAGCGTGTGCGTCAGGTCCCTCTCGCGGCGACCGGACTCCTGCGCGCGCTTCTCGAACTCCCGCACCAGCACCTTGGTGTCCGCGCGGCAGGTGCCGGTCTCAAGCGCTCTCTGGACCGCGGCCTGTACCTGGGACAGGCCCTCGAACGGCTTCACCAGGTAGTCGGAAACGCGCAGGCGGAGCGCCTTGCGCGCGCTCTCCAGGTCCGCGTACCCGGTCATTATGATGATTGGCAACCCGGGATGTTCCTTGCGCAGCCATTCGATCAGCGCGAGACCTCCCATCCTCGGCATCTTGAGGTCGGTGACGACAAGGTCGAAGGCCTGCTTTGACACGAGGGCGAGCGCCTCTTCCCCGTTCGCGGCGGTCACGCATTCGTGCCCGAGCTTCGCGAGAGCCCTGCTCACGATGTCGCGCAATGTCTTCTCATCGTCCACGACAAGAATCCTGGCCTGCCTGCTCATGACCTCCCGCCTTCCTTTCGGCGTCCGACCCGCCCGCGGATCCGCGCCTGCTGGTGGCTCAATGCCGGCCACTCGACAGCTCCCTCGCCTCGTCGCGCTGGAGGTAGCCCTCAACGCGGGAGGCGCTGTCTACGGCTTCACCAATCTTCTCGGCCGCAGCCCGCGCGGCACGGCCGGAGGACGCAGCCCATGTCGAGATGATGGGCACTGCCGCGGCGGAGAGCGCCACAATCGCGACCGCGGCAGCGACCATCCGCCGGAAGCGTCTGCCGCTCTTCTTGGAGCTGTCTCGACGCGCGAAGGACTCCGTGCGCGTGCGTTCCCAGTCCGCGAGGCGTTTCCTGTGGGCCGAGATGAGATCGAGTCGCCCGATCTCGGCCAGAAGCTCAGGCACATTGAAAGGCTTGCGAAGGCATTTCACCGCTCCGGCACGCAGCGCCGCGTCGATCTCGTCCTTGCCGCACTCCCCTGTCATGCAGACGATGAAGCAGTCCCTGGAGGCCCGGCGTAGGACTTCCACCGCCTGCCGACCGTTCATGCGCGGCATGTTGAGGTCCATGAGAACGAGTCTTATGTCGTAGGCCAGCGCCTTCTCCACGGCTTCCTCGCCGTCCCGGGACTCCTCGACGCAGTAGCCGGCACGGGAGAGAGCCTCCCGCAGCAGGTCGCGGACGCCGTCGTCGTCATCGGCAACGAGGACCGTCGCCCGCTCGGCAGACTTGGATTCGACACGAGAGCGAAGCCGCCCCGTCAGCTCGCCGGCCAGGCGCCCCCTTCTGTCGCTCTTCAGACCCGCGCCCACGGCGTCGAGAAGGGTTGCGAGGTCGACCGGCTTTTTCAGTATCCGAAAGACACCCAGGCCTCGAAGCTTGTCGGTCGAAGAAGAGGTCAGGTGCGCCGAAAGGACTATCACCTCGGCAGGGCAGGCCATCGACTCGAGCGCCTCGATCAACTCCACCCCGTTCATCACCGGCATCCAGAGGTCGGTGATCACGAGGTCCACCGGGCCGGCTCTTGCGTATTCGGCGGCCGCAAGCCCGTTTCCGGCCTCGTGCACCACGTATCCGTGCAGCTCGAGCGCTCTCCGCAGCACGCCGCGCACGGCAGGCTCGTCTTCCGCCACGAGGATGTGCTTGCCATGAACCGGCGATGCTCCGCTCATATCTCGATCCGCGGTTCTCATAGCCCTACGCCCCTCCTTGTTTCTACTTGACGATGAAAGGCGGCGTCCCGAGGCCGGCTGTCCTCCTGTACGGACGCCGTAGGAAGAGCGACGACGAAGCGACAACCGGCCTTCCTTTTCGCCGAATCCGCAGATAGAGGTTCTGCATCCTCCGCCCAGATCTGGCCTCCCATGCGCCGACAGGCCTCCGCTGCAAAGGGCAGCACCACTCCCTGCCCCCGACGAATCCCGACGCTGCGAAGCTCGCCTTGGCGCAGCCCGTCGAAGAGCAGTTCGCGCATTTCCGCAGGGACGGCGGGCCCGTCATCGGTGACCGCCAACTTCACGCAAGAACTCTCCGGTTCCGTCAAGAACTCGAGGACGATGCTGGTCCTCCCGCTCGCGTGCTTGACGGCGCCGGCCAAGAGGCCCGAGATGATCTTTCGCAAGAGCTGCTCATCGGCCGCGACCGGCGGGAGATCGGAAGCGCACCGAACGTGTATCCGCTTTCCTGTGTGTTCGGAAAGCGTTCGCCAGCTGTCTGCTACGTCCAGGACGACATTTTGGAAGGAAAGAGTTTTCCGTTGGACAGGGATCTCAGCGCCCTCGAGCCTGCCGAAGTCAGCGACCTCGCCGATCATGTTGACGACGGCATCGCACGCCGCTGTCGCCGAGGCTATCCCACGAGAGGTGATCGCGGCAGGGCATGTCTGCATCAGGCTCAGGTATCCGCGCGCGACCGACAGCGGATTTCTGAGATCATGGAAGACGATGTCCACAAGCTCCCGGCGGGCCTGTTCGGCCTGCCTGAGCTCGCGGTGCAGAAGGCGTCTTTCGAGCCCCTGTTCGCATGCCAGCCTCAATTGTTGCGAGGAGAACGGTTTGAGCAGGTACTCGTCCGCGCCGAGCCGGAGCGCTTCTCGGACTCGGGCGAGATCATTCACGGCGGTCGCGACTACGATGGCGGAACTCTCATCTTCGGCGCGGATCCTGCGCGTGAGCTCCAGACCGTCCATTCCGGGCATGAGGATATCGACGAGGACGAGATCGAAGTGGCCGTCCCCGGGCCGGTCCCGGCCGCTCGCGGAAACGCAGGCGAGCGCCTCCGTCCCGGAGGCCGCCGTCCTGCACTCGAAGCGGTCGACGAGAAGGACTCTTCTCAGGATCTCCCGCAAGTCCTCATCGTCCTCGACGACGAGGGCCCGCCTCATGCCCTTTGGGTCCTGTCGGGATACGCCCGCCGGCGATCCGGCTTCACTTAGGGTTCCGCTCAGGGCGGTCACTGCTGTTCCCCTCACTCTGGGCAGGCACGGCGACCGGCAGGGTCACCGTGACTTCGGTGCCGACTCCCATCCTGCTCTCGATCTCTATGCGGCCCCCGCAGCGTTCAACGAGCCGCTTCGACACTGCGAGTCCCAGCCCGGTCGATCTAGCGACCCCGTTCTCTTCCGCCGGTCGCGTGCTGAAGAAAGGCTCGAACGCTCTCGCCAGGGTATCGGGGCTCATTCCAGGGCCCCTGTCGGCGACGCGGAGGCAGACGTTCCCGTTCCTGGCCAAGAGTTCAAGGGTCAGCTTACCGTCTCGATCCATCGCCACGATAGCGTTGGTGACGAGGTTGAACACGGTCCGTTCTATCGCCCCGGGCTCGGCCTCCACGCAAGGCGTGCTATCCATGCGCCGCTCGACATCGATGTTCCTCGCGGCCAGCTCTTTTCGTACGAGCCTGAGCACCTGGTCCACGGCTTCGCTAACGTCCACAGGCTCCGGATCGCCGCCGCGCCTGCGCGAGAAGGACAAGAGATCGCGCACTATGCTGGCAGCCTGCCTGCACTGCTGCGATACGAGATCGAGCAACTCGTCCTTCCCCACATCGCCCATCCGAGCGAGATCCGCGTACCCCTGGATCCCGGCGAGCAGGTTGTTGAATTCGTGCGCCACGCCCGCTGCGAGCAATCCCACCGCAGCCATCTTGTCCTGCTCTATGGCCAGGCGCACGACCCTTTCCTTCCACTCTTCGTGTGAAGCAACAAGGCGCGACGCGTTACGTCGGCCTTCCTCGGCCACCTCTGAGATATGCCCCACGAAGGACGAGACCACGAAGAAGAGGATCACGCGAACGACGAACTGGGCGGACGTCAGGTCAACGCCGGTCTTGCCGTGAAGCGAGAAGACCAGATAGAGCCCAGCCATCACGGCGGAGATCGCGAACGCGTGAGATGTCTTCCTAGAGATGGCTGAGATGAAGATAGTCAGGAGGAATACGAGGTAGAACTCCTTGTTCGTGAAGCCGAGGAAGATCATCAGCACGGTGAGCATCCCTATGTCGAATACGAAGATACATCTCTGTGCTCGCTGCGTGTTGAAAGTCTCTGTCGCCTCGAAGAAGAAGACGGCGTTCGAGAGCAGGAAGACCGCCATCACGAAGTAGAACTGCCACGGGACGTGGACCCCGCGAGGTTGCCCGAAGAGGAACGCGAACGCCACGAGGGCCACCACGAAGCGGAACGCCAGAATGATCTTCTTCTCGTTGTCGAGAAAGGCCGCCCCCCTCGCCCTTCGGGCGAGGGCCGGTAACTGCCCGCCGCCTTCGGCGGCGGGGGGCGAGGGCCCCGACGCACTGGAGGTCGCGCCCGAG
>SDBV01010889.1_pt1 | contig 11873 bp, 6 predicted proteins | sample 2277081 | NCBI WGS metagenome assembly SDBV01 (sample SAMN10402039, study PRJNA504765) | marine sediment metagenome | isolation source: marine sediment core GS10_PC15, 223 cmbsf | place: Arctic Ocean: Southern Knipovich Ridge | collected 2010
TTTTGCTAATTAATACACCGGCGGTTAATTATTTCAAATTCCCATCAGTTCTTACCACCTCAAGATCTTCAACCCTTAAAAACGCCGCTTCCAACCTCGGTGGGATAGAGATTTTCTTGCAAATTCAATACAGCTGGAATGAACCCTTTGTGCGTGAATCCAATTTCAGGCCAATCAAGGCGCCAAAAGGAATTTTCCCGGATATTAAATGCCGTATTGGATTTCAGGTCGTCCGGAACGAGAACAAAAAGCTCCTGGATTATTCAGAAATTATGACGCACCTTGAATCAGGGGGCAAAAGCAAATTTGTCGATTTTATTTCGGATTATATTGACGGAAACGTGGAAAACACCCAAGACACAGTGGATAAGGAATTTAAGGAAAGATATCCGATCAAAAGCTGCAACAGGTACATTTCTGATAATCCCTTAAATCTTAATGTTTCCCAGAAGAGGATTCTGCTTGCCCTTAATAATCCTAAAAATAGAATTATAGTTGTTGACGGTCCGCCAGGAACAGGTAAATCCCACACGATTGCTGCGATTACCTACTGGGCCAATCAGGAAGGAAAATCCGTTGTTATCACATCTCATAAAAAGCAGGCGCTTGATGTGGTCGATCGGATGCTTACAGACAAATTCCGCGACCTTCACCCCAAGGCAAAACCATCCATCATCAGGCTATCCAAAAATGGCAGATCAATAAACAGCCTTGAGAACTCTCTTCAAAACGCGGTGATAAACGCCGCTGGTGACCGTGCCAATAACTATAACAAGCATGCTACTGAAAAAGATGAAGAAGAGTTAAAGAGGACTGTTGTTGGGAAAGTAGAGACACAACTTTCTTCATCAGATGAATACCGGGAAACCATTTACAACCTATTTGAATTTGAGCAGACCCAAAATAGTCTTGTTGGTTCCGGCGAGTTTTCAGAGGATGATTTCGCGCTTCCCAAAATCGACGCTTCGGCCATAATTGATTTTAAAAAAATACAGGATTTTGCAGAAGATTCAAGCATAGACAATTTCAAAGATATCAGCCTGCCCGCATTTCACTTTCTTTTAAAACGACGGAAAGATATACCGAAGTTTCTTAATGCCTGTGAAGAAATCAATCTTCATTCCAGTGAGGATTTTGACTTTGAGACAACCCTCACTGAAATCCCGAAGTCTTTCGTCGATCTAATGGAAACATCCGCAAAATCATTCAAAAAAGATATACCCATTGCCTCTCTTCAATCCGGCGATGTCCCAGGCGCATTCTTCAAGAAGCTGATCAGGAGGTCCCCTGACAAAAACGGTCTGGAACAATTGATCAAATCTTTAAAGAGCCTAAAACACGCCCGGATTGTTGAAGAGATGGCGCGCCTGAAAAACGTGCCGGTAACCGAACTCACTTTGGATATGGCCTTTGATGGAATTACAGCACTTCGAACCGCCATCTCTTTGAAGAAGCACCGGGATATCATCGATGAATACCGCGAAATCAGCGGAAACAAAGAAAAAAGCATTTCCGAAGTTTATGATACCCTTGATGGCGTGAGGCATGCACTTCAAAAGGTAGATGCAAATCTTTTTAATTCCATTGCAAGGCTTTTTAAGAACTACATGCCAATCCTTACCAAACTGCAAATCACAAACAAAAAGATGAGCACTCTCTCCCGGCTCAACAATCTTACAGGCATTGAAGCCGATACCTGGAAATGGATTAACCTGCACTATGCGCTTTCCAAAACAGCGGCCCTTGATACAGTAAACAAGGAAGACCTCGATGCCTTTTATACACTCAGGCAGAAACAGGTTGAATATCAAAATGACCTTCGCTTAAAGAATCTCAACAATTTCCTGGGGGATGTTGCCAAAATCAAGGTCTCTTTTGACGGCGGAAAGAGGCTGACGAGCGAACAGGCTCGGGTGCTCCTGGAAAACGTATCCGGGATTATTGCCGAACCCGACATGATATCCAGGTACTTCCCCATGAACGAAGACCTGATTGACATTCTTGTCATTGATGAGGCGTCCCAGGTCTCTATTGCCGAGTCAATCTCCCTTATCCTTCGTGCAAAGCAGGTCGTTGTTTTTGGCGATGAATACCAGTATGGGGCGGTTGGCGCTGTTAATGTGAACTCGAAATACTCGCGAGGCTATTTCAAAGATATCATAAATGCTTATCAGGATGATTATAATGTATCGGCTACAGACCAAGAGGAAAATGAGCTCATTCAAGAAGTTTCCAAAGAGATAAAAGAAGATGAGCAGGAAGTTGAACAGGCCTTACGGCCCCTCCAGGATGATGCTGGCACCATCCTATGGCTCAAAACATTCAATATCCGCACGTCAACCTTGAGTTTTGCCAAGGCCATTGCAAATTACACCACTTCCCTCCGTGAGCATTACCGGAGTTTTCCTGAAATCATAGATTATTCAAATGAGTTTTTCTACAAGCCTGCCCAACTGGATCTCAGCATCAACCGCATCCGCACCAAGCCGATAGGCGAGGTCTTGCAGTTTATTCTCGTAGAAACCAGAGGCAATTCAGGCAGCAATGTGAATCTTGATGAAATCGATGCCATTATCCATGATTTAGAATCTCGGATTCAAAACGGGTTTAAAGGAAGTGTTGGAATTATCACTTCTTTCCGTGAACAGCAGGCAAGGATGGAGCAGGCATTGAACGAAAAGCTCAATATGCCTGAACTAAAAAAGAACCATAATCTGGCCATATGGTTTGTAGGCGATGTGCAGGGTGAAGAACGTGATATCGTATATTACACCCTTGTTGAAGACAGCAAATACGGCAACGCCGAGTTAAGGAACATTTATCCTGTCATCAATGGCGTGGCGGATAATATCAGGAGTTTAAAGATGCAGCGGCTAAATGTGGGATTCAGCCGTGCCAAGGACACAATGATTTTTGTCCATAGCATGCCTATTAATAAGTACGGTAAAACCCGGCTTGGTGATGCCATAAGGCATTATGATAAGGTCCTTGATGAAAACAAAAAGAATGATTTTTTTATCGAAGACACCACAATCTTTGAATCACCGGCGGAAAAAGACTTATACAACCTTCTGATTAGCACGGCTTTTGTGAAAACGCATAGAGAGCATGTCAAAATCATCCCCCAGTTCAAGATTGGAGAATACATCAGGGCTGAATACACCAGGCAAATACCAAAATACCGGGTTGATTTTCTCCTGACCTTTTCCAAAGGCGGTAAAGAGCAGACCCTGATCCTGGAATATGACGGAGTGGAATACCACACCAAAAATCCTGATATTGTGACCAAACACAATTTTTCCCAGGAGTATCTTGATTATGACATCAGCAGACAGATAGAGCTTGAAAGCTATGGCTACCGCTTTTTGCGGCTGAACAAGTTTAACCTACAACCCGAGCAGAAAGGCGAAACAAAAGGGGATGTGTTGGACAGATTTTTGAGAAAAGTGTTTGTGGCTGAATGATACGGATTGAGACCCATGGATATTTCAAACCTCTTAAGAGAACTCAAACAAGAGGAAGAAATTATGCATGTTGGGTCAAAGAGGTTCGGACACTGGCGGTTGGCTTAAATTACATTTGAAAAGGGCTTTTTTTGGATTGTAAAGGTTGCAACTTCTTGAAATTCCAGGTTTAATTACGATTTAAAATACATTTAAAAAGATATGGATTACAAAAAATACAACAAGTCCATTTCTGGCGATCTTATCAGTGATATCCCCAGGCTCATTGAAACCGCTTGGTATAATGTGGCCGTTACTGTTAATGCCGGACTGACCATTTTTTGCCCTGACCGCAGAAAGTCACGGCTTTAGCCATGGATGATTGCGGTTGAGGTCGGGATGTCGCACCACTAAGTCGTGCCGATTGCGAAGCAATTCGGCGAAACCAAGTAGTAGCACGGGCTTGCCCGTGAGGCTCCACTGGCAGATCGGCAGCCGTATCCGCCAGGATATTTTGAAGGAAAAACGGGCGGAGTATGGTAAAGAGATTGTTGCTACACTGTCACAAGAATTAATCGTTGAATATGGGAAAGGCTTTTCCAGACGCAATCTTTTTAATATGATCAGATTTGCTGAGGTTTCTTCTGATATGAAAATTGTGCACACACTGAGTGCACAATTGACCTGGACCCATTTTAGAGAAATTATTTACCTTGATGACAGCCTTCAACGCGATTTTTATGCTGAAATGTGCCGGAAAAGCCAGTGAGCAGATAGAACTGTTAAAATTGGATAAGAGCGGTATCAAGGTGGCCGAATACATGACCGAACTACCGAAACGTGAACTGCTGTAGCAGAAGCTTCACAAAGCGGTTGAATTGGCCCGGAAACGGCTGGAGGCAAAACATGACAACCGCAAACACAGAATACAAATGATGTCAGCGGGAATCGGGGAACAGCATACATATTATCGCCTTTTTTCTTCGGGAAATAGGTATGCTGTCCCTGAAATTCAAGATAAATTTGCCTGTCAATCAATGGTTAGGCAAGGTGTTTATGTAGAACAGGAGCAGATATGAAAGATATACTCAGCAAGCTTTCATCATACAATCTATTCAATTACCTATTCCCAGGCATCCTTTTCGCGATAGCGGCAGGCAAGATCACTCACTATTCTCTTATTCAGCAGGATGTCGTAATAGGAGTGTTTCTGTACTACTTCATTGGGCTTGTTGTAAGTAGGTTCGGCTCGCTGGTTATTGAACCTATTCTTCGGAAAACCTCATTCCTACGCTTTGCAGATTACGGGGATTTTGTCGCTGCATCCAAAAAAGACGAGAAATTGGAGTTGCTTTCGGAAGTCAACAACACATACCGGACGCTATGCTCTTTATTCACCCTCCTGCTTTTGCTGAAACTGTATGAGGTAATTGAGACCAAAATTCCGTTCCTTGCGGAATGGAATGCACTCGTTCTTCTGGTGCTGTTGCTGATCATGTTCTTATTCTCGTACAGAAAGCAGACCGGATACATCACAAAGAGAATTAAGGCAAACTAATGATTGACCAAAGATCGCGGGAACGATTCAAAACGACCATACTCATTTTGGTGAGTACCGATAAAGGAGGGGGGTTGAGATGGCTGATTTCTTCGAGATTGATTTTCTTGATGTCGAATCAAGCAAGAGCGGTGATGCCATGGCGCTTCGATATCAATCGAACGGCGTGAGCCGTATTCATGTTGTTGATGGTGGATATCAGGCTACTGGCGAGAAACTCGTAAGCCATATCAAGACCTATTATGGTGATCCATATTCCATTGATAGCGTTGTTGTAAGTCATCCTGATGGAGATCATGTCGGAGGATTAAGGAAAGTACTCGAGGAGTTCGAGGTTGGCGAGCTCTGGATGCTGCGACCCTGGATCTACGCCGATGAATTGATCGATCGGTTCTCCAGATTCACTTCTGTTGAGAACCTGATTCGACGTCTCAAAGACATCTATCCGAATATTGCTGCCTTAGAGAAGATTGCGGATGAACAGGACATCCCAATATATGAACCGTTCCAAGGAGCGAAGATTGGCGAATTCACAGTTATGGCTCCCACCAAGTCTCGGTATCTTGATCTAGTCGTCGAGTCAGACAAAACCCCAGAATCAGCCAAAGAGGAGCAGCAAACAGTTGCTGCTTCGTTTGGCGCCTTCTTTGAGAAAACTGCGGCAAAGGCAGTTAGCTACCTAAAGGCTGCTTGGGGCGTCGAGACATTCTCATCTGAGGAAACAAGTTCTGAGAACGAGATGAGCATTATTCAGTACGCAAGTCTCTGCGGAATGCGTATCCTCTTGACCGGTGATGCTGGTCGTGCAGGCCTGTCAGAAGCGGCAGATGATGCGCCGTACGTGGGGTTAGTGCTGCCGGGCATTGATCGCTTCCAGGTACCGCATCATGGATCTCGGCGAAATGTCTCTACAGATGTCCTTGATCGCTGGCTTGGGCCGCGGCTGTCCCCAAAGCCAGTGGAAGGAGAAGAGAAGTTTCAAGCGATCATCAGCGCGGCGAAGAAAGATGAGGATCATCCCCGTAAGGCAGTTATTAGAGCGGTAATCCACCGCGGCGCGAAAGCTTACACGACCGAGGGGGTAGGATTACGAATAGGGCATAATGCACCCGCTCGAGAAGGGTGGAGTGCGGCCACGAAGATACCATATCCCGAAGAACAGGAAGAGTAGACTACGATGAGGTGTGGGGCTACAAGAGAATGCCTAATCGGGTAGCCGGGGGTTTTTCTCCCCCAGCCCTCAAAGCACCCAGCATGCGGGTCCGCACTGGGCGCTTCACAGAACCTATCGGGCCGTAGCCGGATAATGAATTTTCACCCATTGTTCTTTGACAGGTAATAGCCTTTGATCTTTCAGCCATTGGTTGGTCATTTCGGTCTGAGTCGTCATTGTACGTGCAGATCGCCATGTAGGGAATCGGGGAGCAGTATACATATTATTACCTTTTTTCTTTGGGAAATAGGTATACTGTCCTTGGAATTCAAAAATAATTAAGGAGGCAATAGATGTCAAACACGGCAAGAGAAATCATAGTTCCAAATGAGCCAGATATTTTCAAAACAATTTTTCTTTACGTCGGGCAAGGGGATTGTACACTACTGGCTGTCCCTGATGATGGCGGCTTCAAGTATGTGTTAATAGATTCAAATTATGATGAAGACGCTGGAGGTATAGACATCCTTAAGCTCCTTGAGGACCTTTTTGAAGGGCAGGATGGGGGATTGGATGTATATATCAACACTCATCCCCATAAAGACCATCTTGGAAAGGTCAGGGAAATCTATGAACATATCGGCATTGACCAATTATGGCATTCAGGGCACAAGCCCGACGGCGAGCACAAGGAGACCTATGAGGACCTGGAATTTGTAATCAAAAAACTTGGAGAAGAAAATGTATTTCGCCTTCGAGGCAGCAAGGAAGAGAACAAATTAGATGAAGAAGAAATAGTGCTGGGCGATATAAATTACAACATATTGGCTCCCGCTGACTATGTATCTGATGAAATAGAAGGATAAAAGCCAGAGGACAGATATGCCAGGATTCATGAACAATGCGGGGTTATTCGGTTCAAGTATGGAGAAGATGAGAAACAGATACTTATAACCGGAGATGCGGATTACAAGGCATGGAAGGACCATATCACTGACTACCATAAGGACAGGCTTCCTTCTACAGTCTTGAGTGCTGCTCACCATGGTTCAAGATCTTTTTTCTGGAAAGATGCGGATACCGATGAGGACCCTTATAGGGACCACTTGGAAAACATTAAGCCAACCTATGTCACAGTCAGTGCTCCAAAAGAGAAAGAAAGCAAGCACGATCACCCTCATAAGGAAGCCATGGATTTATATAAGGAGGAGGTAGGCGATGATAATGTATTCCATCTAGGTGAGAAAAGAGAATGCATAATTGTGGACATAAACTCTGACGGAGACATAGACCTTTATCCTGATGATGAGTTGGTCAAGGAATATGGGAAAAAGAACGGTGGCAAGGGTGATGGCGGCAAAAGGATAGTAATTCCGCCCCCAGTCAGTAAAATCGACAAGAAACCTATGGGTGCTTGATGGAGTGGTTCGCTCGCCATACTAGCTGGTTGTATAGAGAGACCAAGGAGCTTTCAGGTAATTCCCTTTACAGGGAACAGTACCAGGTCATAGGCGAAACACTCGTATCCAGCGGCAATATTATAGTCCATAAAAGCAAAACTGAATACTTCCCGATATTAATCGTATATCCTGAAGCCACGCCCTATATCCCCCCAATGATATATATTCTAGATAATGAAATAGGCGAAGAAACAGCAATTGAATACTCAGGACTTTTGCCTGAAGAGATAAAACAACGTGTGAAGAGCAACATCCGGTTTTTCAATAGACGTCACCAAAATGAAGACGGAAGTGTATGCTTTGTTGAAATGGGTGACTTACATGGCGAAACTCCAGAGATATATCCTATTGAAGATATAATTAGGAGGCTAAGGATATGGCTATCTGGAAGAATACCAAAGGACAGCAGGGAAGTTGAACTGTTTCATCATTTTACAAACCGAACATACGAGGTTCAGTATCTTTTGCCGGACTTGTTCTTTGACAGGGAGATAGTACAAGGAAAATTCTACGCAGGACTATCCAGCCTCATTCCAGCCAACCTCCTTCCCGATAAAATTGGTAAAAAAACATACATGGGCGTGATGATATATGGTGAGACCCAAGCCGGCGTCTCGCTTCCTCCCAAGACTTATGTAAATAAACAGCTGATTTTGTTTACCCACATTCCCGATGTCAAACTCTTGATACTAGACGAAAATAGTCAGGAAAAGACCAAAAAAATACGCGATGGTGAATTGATCGAAGGACACTGGTGGGAGATCTCTATTGAACCGTTGCCATTTTCAAGCGTATTTGAACTTGCAGGATACATTGGCAACGGTGATGAAGGCAAAGGAATCGATGAACTGGTAGATAACCTGGAATCCGAACTGAGTTTACTGCATGACTTCATTTACGTTGGTCTCAGGTTTCCTGGAAGGTTGAGGGAAACAGACTGGCAGATGTTCAGACTCAACAAAGGAGGTCGTACACCAATCGTTGGAGGCGGAAAAAAAGAGCTGAAACTAAGACTGCTCGACTGCTCTATTCAAGCAGTGTATCAAGAGTATTTCACTGATGATTATTTCCATATGCGGAACATGGGCAGGGCTGAGAGAGGCATCTTAAAGGATACGGCGCTATCCATTATCGGTTGCGGTGCGCTCGGCTCTGAAACCGCTGATGCACTGACCAAGGCTGGAATGGGAAGAATCCTGTTGGTAGACAAAGAGGACATGAGAGCGCACAATGCGGTCAGACACAACCTGGGCATAAACAGGACGAGCATCCCTAAAGCACTGGGAATGGCGGAACAGCTCGTACTTCACAATCCATTCGTAAACATTGAATGCAACTTTTCAAATATCCTCGTCGCGAAGATTGACGACTATTTTCCAGAAAACACAATTGGGGTTTCCACAATAGCGGACGATAATATAGAAGCTTATCTCAATCAACAGGCCGTTGACCATGGAAGATCGGTCTTCTACTGCAGAGCTTTACGTGGTGGGAAAGTGGCACGCATTTTCAGGGTTATTCCGCAAACAGACGCGTGCAAGGCTTGCCTGGGACTGTATCTCAAAGATAAAAATCCCATCTTCCTGAATATCCCAGAAGATGAGAGCCTTCCGGCCATAACAAACGAGTGCAACAACCCAGTAAGGCCTGCAAGTGCGGCCGACATGAAAATTATTGCTGGAATCTTTACAAGGATTATCATCGATTTTCTACAGGGCAAGGATACAGACAACAATCATTGGATATGGAACTCTGAACCACTGGAAGGGCTGGGGCTTGAAGCTTCAACATATGGGGTGATACGTGCAGACAGCATACCGCCACACCCAGAATGCCATGTGTGCCAGAGGCTGGAAGACACAAAGATTGATATTCTTAAAGATGTGCTGGATTTCATGAAACGGGAGTCAGCTGAATCTGATGATATCGAAACAGGAGGGGTATTAATTGGGCACAGGAAGGCCAACGGTGAGTATGCAATTGTAAGAGCAAGCAAACCCGGTCCGAATGCTGTGAGAACCCAAATCCGGTTCGAGAAGGATGAGGAATACTGTCAAAAAGAGCTGTTGGATGCTTTCAACGAACTCGGCGAACAACGTCTTTATTTGGGAGAATGGCATTATCATCCTTCGGGTGGCAACGAACCTAGCGGGCTTGACATTAAAAGCCTAACAGAGATAGCAGCCCAAGACAATTATCGAATAGACAAACCCATAATGATAATCCTTTCACCGGAGATGGAGTATGCGATAACAATTCATAACAAAATTGGTCGATGCGTGCAGTTGCCGTTGAATATTTTAAGAAAAACATGATTATAAGAAGCATATAAAAAGCGGATCAACTCTTCTCCAAAAGCTGCCGCTTTTTGTCCAGGTTATCCGCAGCGTTGAGCCTGCAGCTTGTTGCAGAGTTCTTTGTTAGATGAAGAACTATGATCGCTTAGAAACCAGGAGTATTTCATGGCAAAGATCAACCTTACAGACGAAGAAAAGAAAACAGTAATTGAGGCGTTGAACAGCAATATTGAACCATCGCCGGAGCTGATGACAAAGCTTTTTCCAGGTCTGGCCGAAAAATTTGATGTGGCCAAATTGGACAGGGCCAAGATCGCAACCTTAGAATACGCTGGCAAAAGAAGCGAAGCCGCAATCCTCAACCAAGCATCTCCGTCGGATGCCGGATCACCACTCCAGGTTGAAAGATGTTTTAAAGGTGGCAGTCTGACGGGTGAAACCCAGCTTGATCTATTTGAGAAGTCTAGAAAGAGAGCAGATTCAAGCTGGCAAAACCTCATTGTTCAGGGAGACAATCTGCAATTTCTAAAGACCTGCTACCAGAATGCTGATCCGCTGATTAAGGATAGAGTCAAGGGAAAGGTAAAGCTCATTTATATTGATCCGCCGTTTGCTACAAAAAAAGATTTTGCCTCTTCTGAGGAAGAACAAAGCTATTCTGATAAAGTGGACAGAGCTGAATTCTTTGAAGACTTACGAGAACGTTTGGTCTATTTAAGAGAACTATTGGCTGCCGATGGCAGTATTTTTATTCACTTAGACTACAGGTCATCTCATTATATAAAAGTACTTTGCGATGAAATATTTGGTAAACAAAATTTTGTGAACAATATTTGCTGGTGCTATGAGGACATTGGTGGGAGAGAAACGAGTTTCTTCAAGAGGAAGCACGACACAATCCTTTTTTACCAAGTTAGCGAAAAAAGAATATTTCACACTCAGAGAAAAAAATTAGCAGAAAGCACCATAAAAAGATTTCAAAAATATTTTGATGCAAATGATCAGATCACTTATCGTTATTTGAAGGAAACCAATCCAGGCGTTTTTAAAAAACTTAAAGGTATCCCAGATGATTTAGAGGAAATTTGGTTAGATGTCAATGCAGGTCCCCCATTAAATGATTGGTGGACAGGTATATCACCTCTGAAAAAGGGGTTTGCTGAGTATCTTGATTACCCAACACAGAAACCTGAAAAATTACTTGAACGTATAGTACGAAGCACAACCAATATCGACGATCTGGTACTTGATTGTTTTGCAGGGGCGGGAACATGTGCTGCTGTTGCCGAAAAACTTGGCAGGCGGTGGATTGTATGCGATTTCGGCAAGCATGCCATATACACCATGCAGAACAGGATGCTCAGGATTGGCGAGTCAAAAGCGCTCGGTAAGGAGGTAAAGAAAAACCAGAAATACGGCAAGCCACCAAAACCGTTCTGTGTGGTTTCCACAGGGGCTTATGATTTTTCCCGCATTATGAAGCTCCGGGAAAACAGGGATGTCTATATCGATTTTGTGCTGGGGCTTTTTCAGCTAAGGCGCGATGAAAAGGATTTATCAGGCAAATATAGGCTTACCAATATCTTTGGCGAAAAGGATGGCGATCCGGTGGAGGTCTATCCTGTTTGGGATGATGAGTATTTAAAAAACATCAGAATTGATGAGGACTATCTCAAGGGAATCATCTTGCAATCCGGCGGAAGACTAAAGGGCACCTACTATATAATCACACCGGAAACCTGCGCCCTGATCGGTGATACCGTCATGAAAAACAGCGCCGCTGATGAGGTGTTTTTTAAACTGCTCAAGTTTCCTTACAAAATACTGGAAGACGTCTCCCGCAGTTTTCAAATCCATGAACAGCCAAGCTCCCAAGAAAATGTTAATAACCTTATCAATTCCACGGGCTTCTATTTTAATGACAATGTGGAAATCGAAGCCGAAAAAACAAAAGAGGGTTTG
>SDBV01010890.1_pt1 | contig 11873 bp, 8 predicted proteins | sample 2277081 | NCBI WGS metagenome assembly SDBV01 (sample SAMN10402039, study PRJNA504765) | marine sediment metagenome | isolation source: marine sediment core GS10_PC15, 223 cmbsf | place: Arctic Ocean: Southern Knipovich Ridge | collected 2010
AACCACTACTATAATCATGTACGCTATAACCAAGGTTTATTCTAATCGACATAAATTTCATCCTTCTCCATTCATTTCTCTGAATTTTTCATTTATTTTTAGTATTAATTTGCATATTAAAATAGGTATATTTAAAAGAAAAAGTGTCGACAAGAAGTCTTATGTCCGAATATAGGACTTGAGAACTAAATTGTATGAAGGTGGTTTTCAAAAACTAGTACCGAGATGACCAATAATGGCTACTTGCACATGCATCGTTAGTAATAACTTTGTGTGAAGCTGTAGGGACAATGTACCATCAGAGTTTAGCTATGAAACGGACTTTGGGCTAGCCAAGGAACCTATGGGAACTTAAAATCTCTACATTGTCCTTTCTGCGGAACTTCAGTTGAATGTTTAGAAGTAGACCAAGATCTGATATTATGCAGCAATTGCGGAGAAAAATGTAGAAAAAAAGAGTTGAAAAGGTTCTGATTTATCCGTAAGGGCATACAAATATTGACTCCTTGTAAATTTTACTCCCTCTTTAATTTAATCAAATTAGATTATTTAAATGAGTTTTAGACTTTTAAAATTAGCAGAATAACAATAGAGTAGTAATAATAACATAATACTACTGTTAAAAGGATTTGAAGTAGAGTTCGATGAGAGAGTAAAAGATAAGGTTTAAGCTGTTATTTAACATAAAATGCTAAATATAATAAGAGGTTCGTTAAACTTTAATATAAATCAAAGTAAATATATATCATCTACTAAAAGACTAAGAATATTTTTAGATTAAATGCCTAATTTTATCGATTTATTCGGAGCTCATATTGAAAATAAAAAAGAAAAAATTGTTCAATACCTAACTAAAGGTGTTGAATTAAAATTTCTTAGAGAAGATTATAAACGACATTTTAATAAAAACTTTTTTCCTTTCAACGATAATTTACTAAATGAAAATTATGAAACAATTGCGATAGATGCAAGTGGAAATAAAAGTGAGTTTGCTAATGGAGTATTCTTTTATATTAATCGGGCGTACGGGGTAATTAATAATGGAGAAAATATTAGAGAACTTGACACAGATGTTTTTTCAATTAGCGGATCTGCAACTATTGCTGAAACCTATGTTGGGTGGAAAGCTGAAGACCTTGAGTTTAAAGTATTAAGTTCTTATCTCAAAGATTTAGAATACTCAACCGATAAACTAAAAGTTTGCCTAATTGATGGATCCTTATATGCACGCGCGAACCATTTTATTATCGAGAGTACAGTTTTAGATGATGAAGATTATATATTGAAATACTTAGATTCTTATATCCAAATTTTAAACGAAGCAAAACAAAAAAATGTCCTCTTAATTGGATTGAGTAAAGATTCTAGGTCGACTTTTTTTAGGAATGGTATTCTCGATGAAATTTTTTATGAAGAACGGGATATTATAAAGGATGTTGTTTCAGAAAGTGAATTGAAATTAATTAACATCGTAATTAAAGGAATCGATGAATTAAACGAAAATTCTTTAAAGGAATTTAGGAACCTATTGATTGATAAACCTACAATATTAGAGAAAATCAGGCATTTATTTTATGAATATAAGTTAACCAGAACCGATGGAGAAATATTATATCGCTTTGCAAAATCAGGGGGTTTTACCCGTCCCATGGAAATGGGTCTTGGTAGACCTCAACAAAAGAATAAATTTAACCAGATGAAAAGAGATCCCGTCTCATTTCTAAGAAGTAGGTTTAGGAATAAGATTGATTCTATTTCAGAAGAAGAGAAGGAGAAATTCTATGAATTCGCCTTAAAAGTAATGGCTAAATTGTTGTTAATCCCTACTTTTATATCATTCCATATATTACCTGATATTAGAGATATCCCAATTAAAGTAGATATTCCAAGTTGGTATTTTGAGAGGAATAATGTGCTTTCAAAATATCATTTTGTAGATTTTATTGATTATATTGAACCGTTAATGGAGAAAATGATTTGTTTTATTATGAAATTGTATGGCGGAATTAATAATTATAATCTTTTATTATCTGCGGCTCATAAAGGAGCTGTCTTAAGTAAAAAGACTTATTTCGAAATTTATGAACAATTTTTAAAAGATAAATTAGACATTTTATTACCTTATAAAAGAAGAACTAGACGAGATTTTAAGAAGTGAATGTGATGGAAAATAAGAGATTTGTTGGTTATATTATTGGAGAGGCTTCAACTACCGAGTTTGAGTTTGTAACAGATGAAGAAAATGCTCCAATGAAATGGGATTATATATCAATAGGAACCTCTGAAATATTGAGAGGTAAAAAAGTCAAGATTCAAATATTAGCACAAATCTCTGAAATGTATGGATTTAGCAAAAACTCGACGATTGACACTTTACCTTCAATTATCAAAAAACAGATTGAACAAAATATTGTCAATATTAAATTGTATGGAATAGCTAAAGTATTAGGATATATGGATGAGAAAAAAGTGATTCGCATGCCGAGAAGGAATCGATTACCTGGAGAAGAGGTATATTTAGCTCCTGAAAATTTATTAAAGGAGTTTTTTTCCAAAAGACAAGAGGAGGGATTGAATATCGGTTCGCTTATTACGAATCCAAATGTGAATGTTTTTTTGGATCCTAATGGTTTAAATCGACATCTTTCCATAATTGCTCAAACAGGCGCAGGAAAATCCTATACAACTGGAGTAATTATTGAAGAGCTTTATAAATTGGGAGGAACAATTTTAATCATCGATCCTCATTCAGATTATGTGTTTTTAGGTCAAAAAGCTGAAGATTATTCTCCCATGGAAAGAAGTGAACTAATTAGAATTTATAGAAATCCAAGTAGTACAGGTAGATATGATGGGGATTCAATTAAAAACTTAAATGATTATCAAATAAATTTTGGCTCTCTCGATGAGCATGCTATTTCTAAAGTCAGTGGAATTCCTCAGAATGCTACAAATATTATCGATGCTATTGCTCGTGCTTTAAATGGAATAACTGAGGAGTATTATGGACCACAAAGATTAATTGATGAATTAAACAGAATGCTAAATGAAGCCCAAAATTCTAGAGAGAGAGGCACAGTAAGAAGTGCACTAATACGTGTTCGGCGACTTTTAAGATATAAAGTCTTTGGAAATAATGATGTGGATATAAAAGAAATATTAAAACCTTGGAGTATTTCTGTATTAGATTTATCTGGCTTATCAGAAAATTCAATGAATTATGTCGCATCACATATATTAAATGAAGCCTATAATTACATCTTGACTGAAGCTAATTTTCCTATATTTATAATAATTGAAGAAGCTCATAGATTCACTCCTCCACCTAACAAGCGAACTTTCTGCAGTCAAATTATTAATACCATCGCAGCAGAAGGTAGAAAATTTGGATTATTTTTAGTATTAATCACCCAGCGTCCTTCAAAAATTAATCCTGATAGCCTTTCTCAATGTAATAGTCAAATCATAATGAAAATTACTAATCCAAAAGACCAACGAGCTGTATTAGAATCAAGTGAACGTGCAACAGAGGATTTAATGAATAACTTACCGGGATTATCTCCTGGTGAAGCGATCATAACAGGTGACGTTGTAAAGGTTCCTGTAATGGTAACCATTAGAAACAGAATTTCCAAGGAGGGAGGTGCAGATATTGATATTTTAGAAAAGATGCGACAAGCCCGAGAAGGTGCAAAAATAGAAAAGGTTATTAGTAAAGAAGAAAAAAAACGATCTAATCCAAGTAAAAATCCCTTTAATATCGATTAGGTGATAAAATTGGTCCACATCCTTCATACAGCAGATTTTCATCTTGATCCCAGAATGACCTACTTCTTGAATAAAGATCGGCAAAGGAGGAGAGATTTTTTAAATAGTTTTGATCAGATTATCGATTTTGCAAATACAGAAAGACCTGATTTGTTCTTAATTTCAGGAGACATTTTTGATAGCTTAAATCCAAGAAATCCTGTAAGAAATCATGTTATTAAGAGATTTAAAGAATTATATAAGAAAAAAATTAAAATTATCGCTATTAGTGGCAATCATGATGAACCACGTTCTATTGAGCATGGATTAAGTCCCGTGTCAATTTTGGATTCAATTGAATATTTAGATCTTCTTCAGGCAGAGGGAGATTTTTTTGGAAAACGAGAGTTAGTAATAGATAATGTTAAAATAAATGTATTTGGGGAATCCTACAATATTTTTTGCTCAAGTACTCAAGATCCCTTAGATTTTCGTAAATTTCCCGATATTAATGGAAATATTAATATTTTTATGATTCATGCAAGCATTGGCCTGTTTAAATATTCTTATGCTGGAGATTTTATTTGTAAAGAAGCCAAAATACCTCCTGAAATAGATTATGTAGCAGCAGGACACCTTCATGACCATATGGAAAAAACCCGAGCAAATCCTGAAAAAGGAAATTCTACCCACCTAATATACCCAGGAAGTATAGAGTATTTATCCTTTAAAGAAAAATTAGATAAACCGAAGGGATTTATGTTTTTTGATGTTAATAAAGATGGTATTGTAAATAAGGAATTTATTGAAATTGATACTAGACCTATAAGAGATATAACCATCCCTATCAATTCTAGTGATAATAATATTTATGAGAAAATTATTCATCAAATCGAAGGTCTTTCAGATTCTGAATTAATTTTAAAAGTCCTTCTTAATGGAAAATTAAAAGCAGAACAAATAACTACAATATATCAAAATAAAATAATCGATTTCGGAGATCAAAACTTCTTTAAATTATTTCTTGATACTTATTCAAAACTTACATTCGAAACCGCAGAACTTATTTTACCTGATAGGGATCATATAACACCAAAAGAAGTTTTTAATTATTATATAGATAATTTAATCGAAAATGTTTCTAGCGAAGAATTTGCTAAGCTTTTAAGAGAAGCTAAGGAAATAAGTCTTAATAAATTAATCAAGTTTGGAGTTGAATAACATTGAAACTAGTTTCGCTTAAATTGAACAATTTCAAAGTATATAAAAAGCTTGATATTGATTTTTTTGACGGTATCCTAGCCATAATAGGTCCAAATGAATCAGGTAAATCAACACTAATAAATTCAATCCTTTTTGCTCTCTTTGGTCAAAAAACTGTTCCAGATCTTCAAAATCTAATTAATTTTGGTTCAAATAAAGCCTCTATCATTTTTGAATTTAGTCTTAAGGACAAGACTTATAGAGTTCTAAGAGAATTAAGTAGAAGTAAAAAAGGGAGAACAAGTCAAACTAAAGCAGAATTTTTTGAGGTAATTAGTGAAGAGGAGGCCAATTCGTTAGCAATCAAACCAGGGGATGTAGATCCTCTAATTGAAAAAACAATTGGTTTTACTTTAAATGAACTTACACACTCGAACATCATCTCTCAGAAAAAACTCGATAAACTAAGTAAACTCTCTCCCGCTCAATGGAAGGAGCTCTTTAATGAATTCCTCAACCTCAAGGGGTTTGGAGACGCAATAAAAGAACTAAAGGAGGAGAAAAAGCTTAAAAATACAACATTAGAAAATGCAAAATTAGAGTTAGACAACTTAAACAACCAAAAAGATGAATATTGGTCTCAATTTCAAAAATTGCTCAAAGATTCAAGGTTACATTTGCGTAAAGCCATGAAAGTCCGAAAGTTAAGCAGTTCAATTGTGACTTATGAGGAATATGCATCTATTGTAAAGGATTACAATGAGAAGAAGATTTTAAGAGAAAATTTAGAAGATAAAAAACAATCTGAAGAGAAGATATTAGCTGAGAAAGAATTGCAATTAAATAATATCGAATCATTAGAAGAGGAGAATGAGAAAATAAAGCTAAAGCTCCAAAATTATAGGGGAATCGAGGAAGATTTTTTAAATGTTGATAAAATTAAGAGAAATTATGATAATTATGCTGAATCAATGATAAAAATATCCAATTTAGAACATCAATTAAATCAACTTCTAGAACTCGAAAAATTACTGGAAGATAAAAGATTAGAATTCGAGAAGTATTCAAATACTCCAGAACAAAAAGATCTCTATAGATCAGTTACTTCAGGATATGAATCGCTTAAAATTTTCCACAATACTATTAAACAGCTAAAAGAAGTTTATAATAAAATAGTAGGATTAGAGAACCGGAATAAAATATTATTTTCTGAGCTAGAAGTTATAGAACAAAATTTATCTCTTGAACATATATTTAGAGAAATTGAGAGTTCTTTTGAAGTATTTAAAGCGAAGATAGACCAAATTAAATATGAAAGGACAGAAAAGAGAAATCTGGAACATAAAAGAATCCAAATAAGAAAACAATGTCCTGAAGAGACTCCCGAACATCTTCCAGATATTAAATCATTTCAGAGTACCTATGAACCACTTCAAGAAAATTTTATAAAATTTCTTCAAAATAAACCACGTAACATTCTTATCCTTATAGTATTATTTTTGTTAACATTAGTACCGCTTATATTTGGTGGTTATGTATTTACAATTATAGGTTCCTGTCTTTTAGGTGGATTTATTTTAATTTTATTACACCAATTTAATTCTACAAGAAAAATCTATAAAAACCTTGAAAATTTGATATTTAATAGACAAACATCATTGGAAATAGATGTAAGAATAAAAGAAACTGTGGACAATCTCAATTCAATCTATATAAACATACAACAGACACTTACTCCATTACCTCCTTTTTATACCGCGATTTTTGAAATTAAAGAAAATTTAGATGACAGGGAGATAGTATTACGAGTGTTTTTTCAGACTCTTAATGAGAAGATTAACGAGCTTAAAATTACTAAAGGAAAAAAAATCAAAGAGATTGATGAGAATAATTTAACCATTGACCAAAAACCAATTGTTACAACAGATATTTCTAAAAATGAATATAATATTAAGAATGTCCAGGAAGAAATAGAATCTTTTATTGGTGATTTAAAACCAAAATACATCTTAGAAAATATTGATGTTCTTTATCATGAGGAGGTCATAAATTTTGATAGCATAGAAATTACACTCAATAAAATGAAATCTTTAATAAAAAAAGACATGGATATCTTTGATTCCTTGACTACTATTATAGACAATCTTGAGAAAAAGTTAGAGATTAAATCGAAAGTTGAAGACGATTTAAAATCTCAAAAAGGGAGTAAAGCTCAATATTTTACCAATCTAATTTCATTTAATCAACAACTAAGTTCTAGATATTCTCACTTCTTTGGAGATGAGGAGGAAATAAAACTAAAAATTAATGATATCACTCTATTTGAACCCTCTTTTTCGCAATTATCTCAACAAATCAAACAAGATCAGAATAAGGTTCATCAACTCGAAGCTAAGAGGCAGACTAATAACGAAGTAATCAAAAATAAACCGGAAGTAATAAATGCTATAACACAAATTCAAGAAATAATTAGTAAAATCATAAAAAAACTCATAAAGATAATCTTTCCAGAAATTCCTGAGCATATCAAGGACAAGTTTAATTATAAGGATCCTCAAAAGTGTATATTGATATTGGAAAATATTCTTAAAGAGCATCGTGAAGAAAAAAACACCTTAGAAGGGGAAAGGAATAATATTAATGATAACAGGATTATCATTCGAGAATATTTAACGAGCAATATATTTATAATATCTGATTTTTTCACCAAAAAGTCTGATATTACAGTGTGTGAATGGGACCTTAAAGTTTTAACAAAATCAATAGAGATTATTGATAATGTAAATCGTAAAATATGGGATAGACAATTACCATTTATTGAGTCTTATATAAGAGAATTCCTACCAAAAATAACTCTAGGACGTTATAGAACAATGAAAATAAAATCACCAGAGTCTCAACGTAAAAAAAAATATGAATTTAAGGTTTTAGAGGAAACGACGCAATCTTTTATTGATAAGGAATTATTAAGTGGGGGAACAGAAGATCAAATATTACTCGTTATTCGGGTGGCGTTTGCAGTCTCTCTTTTACCTCAATCGAAAGGTACTTATCCTAAATTCTTATTTTTGGACGAATCATTTGCTTCAAGCGATAAATATAGAAGATTAGAGATTCTAAACTGGCTAAAAAAGGATTTATCTTCAACTTTCTCACAAATTATAATAATCTCTCACCAACAAGAAATAATTGAAAGAATCCCCTATTATTACTCCTTAAACCGTGGTCGGATTGAAAAGAAAGTAATTCCTTTTCAATAAAATTTCAAAAGATTATAATAATATTAGAAATCTAAAAAAAAATTTAGATAGTATTTAGAAAAAATTAAAAAAAGCTTAGAATAACTTTTTTGCAATAAATGTAGGGTCTAGATATATGGAAGAATAGAAGAAAACATAATTTTTAAGCGTTCTTGAATTTTTGTTTCTATAGAATTTAAGAAAAAGGTCTAATAGAGAAACACTAAAATTTTAAAAACTCAGAAACTGTATTTTATTTTAAATTAACATTAATTAATTTGTGTAATGATAATCTTGGAAGAATCAATAATTAGCTATATTTTTCTGAGTAGATTTGTCCCACTCTCATTAAAAGTTCTTCAGATTATTAAAGATAGATTTTCATTTGATCAGGTCTTAGAACATTCTCCAGAAAATTTTGAAAAATTATTATTAAATTTAAAGAATAAAGAAAATATCATTATTCGAAATATTGGGCAATTAGTTCAAAATTTCAAGAATAAAAAGAATCAAATGACTTTTAGTCAGATAGAAAAAGAATTAGAAATTTGTAAGAATAATGGAATAGATTGTTTAAGTTACTTCTCTAAAAACTATCCCTCCATGCTAAAAATTATAAAAAGGCCTCCAAAACTAGTATTTATTAAAGGTTCAATCTTACCTCGCGATGATTTTGCTGTTGCAATCATCGGGACGAGAAATCCAACCCCTTATGGAGTTAAAATGACAAAATTAATTACTAAGCGATTGGTTAAGAAAGGATTTACTATTGTGAGTGGATTTGCTAAAGGAATAGATACTATTGCAATGAATAGTGCTCTTAAAAATGGAGGTAGGGCGATGGGTGTTATAGCTTCTGGGATACTGAATTTATACCCAAAAGAAAATCAGAAATATGTAGAAAAATTAGTTCACAATGGAGCTTTAATATCGGAAAGGTTTCCTAATGATAATGTGATGGTAAAAGCATTACAAATGAGAAATAAACTAACAAGTGGGTTGGGGTTAGGAAATATTTTTGTTGAAGGAAATAAATTTAGTGGAACAAAATGGCAGTTAAAATACGGAAAAGAACAAAATAAACCGGCTATTGCAGTTGAACCTATTGACCCTGAATGTGAACAAGCTTACATACCTAATAGCATTCTGGAGAAACAAGGAGGAATAAGGATAAAGGATTTGGATGATGTTGATTTTGTAGCTGAATTACTGATGGATGAATATCAGGAGAAAATTAGTGAAAAAAAAAAGTTAATTCAACAAAATACTAAAAAACAGAAGAGAATTTCAGATTTTAAATAATGAATTTATAAAGTATTATGAGAGATCTTAAACAAAAAATATTATTAAAGGGAAAAATTCCTATTAGATTAATTGATGAACCATATTGCAAGAAATGTATGAATATAGTAGGACAAAATCAAGAATTTTGTGGTTTTTGTATAGAACCCCCTCCAGGAGGTATTGAGTGGTATTTTAATAAAATTATTGCTTTAGGACATTATTTTACCTATAAAAATAAACCTTATTTAAATATCCCTTATAACATTCTTTCAAGAATGATTCTTATTTTAAAAGGAGATGTGAAAAAACAAAAACCAAAGGTTGGAGAATTTTTAGCTGAAGGGTTATGGGAAATTATTCAAGAAAATCCTTTTCTCATCAAAGACGCAAAATATATCCTTATACCACCAAAAAATGACCCTAGCCAAGAAAATCAATGTAGTTTCATTTTAAAACCTTTACTTGAAATATTAAAAAAGGAAAATATTAATTTAAAGGATATATCAGATTCAGTCATAAAGACAAGAAATACTAAAGAGAATAAATTACTACCTAGGGATGAGAGGTTCATTAATGTGAGGGGAAGTCATGAGATAAATTTGGAGAATCTTAAAGGAAATAATGTATTGGTATTGGAAGATGTAGTTACTACAGGTGCTACAACATGGGATATATCACGTGCTCTCATAGAAAAATATGCCGGTGAAATCAATATTCTTTCACTTGGAAGAACTTTATTTGAAAGTGATATTGTTTTATTTAAACATGAATTAAATTTCAATGAATTATTAATATATTTCTCAAATCTTGATATAATCCTCGAATTAGAAAAAATTCAAAAAGTGAATATAAATTCATATCAATTAACTGAAGAAGAAATCAACTGGTCTTCAGAAGATTATGAAATTAAGATTGATTACCTAAATAAACAAATAAAACATAATTGTAATAATTATTTGATTAGAAGATATAAAAACAAGTGCTTTTGTAAACATTTAATCAAACTATTCATTAGAATAAAAGAAGATTATGGAGAATCAAGTGCTTATGAGTATTTAAATTCCATATATTCTAATTTACTCAATTGGAAATTTATTCAAGCATGAAAAATTAGTAATTGCTAACATTATCCCCCCATTCGTGGGGCTTAACTTTCCTTCAATAATCTAGCTAATTTTTTCAAATTATCATTCAAATATCAAATTCTTTTCTTATATTGTTAAATACCTGAATATAGTCTGGATAATGCTTTTTAATACGCTCATTAAGATATTCCGCCTTCTCATATGAGTTTCTCTTTAAATGAGCAAAATTTAAGATTCTAGTAAAGCTCTTGATTGCTACAATCAGGTTTTGAAAATTGATCCAAATTATATCCGACCAGAAGATCGTGAAAAATTTGAATCTCTAAAAAAATTGTAATTAAAATGAAAAAATTTATCTTCATCAATCAATCTCCGTAGATCCTTAACCAAAGCAACAAACTTCTCTGGAGGAAATATTGTAGATGCTTCAAATAATCCTTCACTTTGAAGTTGCTCCTTCAAAAAATTTATGATTGAGACCCCTTTTATCTAAAAAAAAATTTATAAGATCTATTCTTGAATGTAGAAGTTTTAAATGTCTTTCTCCCGTTTTCCCCCATTTGTATATTTCTTTTTCTTGTGATATCGGATCGACTGTACCTTTACATTCAAAATAGTAAATCATGTGCTTAAGCCTTATGGCTAGGTCTATTTCTCGATAGTCAGCATTGGGGTAACCTTCCGGAAAGGAAGCTTCTAAAATTAGAGGTTGCCTCGGGAAATCTTTAATTTGCTCCAATAAAACATTATATTTATCATCTGACTCACGATCCTTATTTAATATTACAATTTTTTCAGGTTCAAATCCATAAACAAGTGCTTGATCATAACACCAATTTTCAAACATTTTTCCCTTAAGTTTACGAAATTCATCTATTGTTTGCAAATCCTCAAAGTATTTGATCATTGCCCTCCAAACAATAACCGCACCTGTCCTAATTATGCCCATATGATAATACATAGCTTTTTGTAGAAATTTATAATATTTCCTAATTAAAGTCATCGACTTAAAATTATCGTGTCCTTCCGTAAATTTCTACTTTTTCTCTTTTGTAAGGATCCCCTGGTACAACATTCCACATGTCAATAATCTCGTTGAATTCCTTAGTATAATCAAAATTTTTTAATGGAACAGCCTCTTCATTCGGTCCTAAACTCATTAATCTTAACCTCGCTTTCCAAAATTAACACGACCCGCGCCTTTTTAAATATTTGTTTATTCACTGTGTTATTTCACCTCGAAGGTTCTTTTGACATATTTTTCCCCTTGGGTACTAAATAACTTATTTGTCCGAAATACAGTAAAAGTTACTAT
>SDBV01010891.1_pt1 | contig 11873 bp, 10 predicted proteins | sample 2277081 | NCBI WGS metagenome assembly SDBV01 (sample SAMN10402039, study PRJNA504765) | marine sediment metagenome | isolation source: marine sediment core GS10_PC15, 223 cmbsf | place: Arctic Ocean: Southern Knipovich Ridge | collected 2010
TCTCCAAAGGAATCAGCAGGCTGCTCAACCGCGGGCCTTTTCCTGCCACTGTGACTGTATATCATAAGTCCCGTGCCGCCTGAACTTTCTCTTTACTCCATTCAGATCATCTCCTGCAAGATTTTCCAGGGAGTATTCACCCATTCTTTCATGGTTTTGCAGGTAGTAAAGATACCCTATTTCTTCAGGTTCAAATCCTATCAGACGTGCACCCACACCGTCAGCCTTTACAGGATCAGCGGAGGCAATAGCAACTCCCATATCCACGGAAGTCCCGTCTACCGGCCCGTCGCCTTCCATGCAAACAAAACCATCCAGCACTACAAGGTCAGGCCATGTCCTCTTTGCGAATTCCACTATATTATGGTGTATCATTTTGACGCTTTTCCGGTACGTAGGGTACTGCTTAAATAGAAAGTTTATCAGCCAGTTCGGCAGGGCCCTTCTCGCCCTTGAAACAGTTCCCGCGGGAAGTTTGTCCAGCAGAGTTTTCGGGGCGTCAACTTCAACACCGCCTTTCATCCCGTGGATCATGGCCATGTCCTGCCTGAGGACGAGGCCTGCCATATTTTTTATCCCGAAGGTCGCGACCGCAAAATTGTGTGTCTTCGGGATGGCAAGTGATATTTTATAATCAAATTCTTCAGCGCGCCCGGTAATCCTCAAATGAGTGTCCCCGACAACTGACTGAATAGGGCTCTCCTGAACATCCTTGTCATTGTCAAAGTCGATAAGGGACACATTCTTATATTTTTTTTCAAGACGATAATAGTCATAGTCCCTGAACACGTCCGTTGTCGGAATTCCTTTGTAAAAAGCTGATGCGGAACTTTCACCGACTGTTATCGGGGTATCAGGAAGCATGTCTCTTATAAATTCAATGACCGCTTCAATGGCCTCAACGTTCGTATTGGCAAAATCAGGCTTGAGCGCCACAAGGTTCGGCTTGATAAGGATATTCTTCGCATTTTTTATGGATTCAATATCTTCTTTTATGAGAGAAAGGCATTTCTTTATATTCTCTTTTCTGTTGTCACCTTTTATCAATGCCGCTTTCTTTTTATTGCTCATGGTAATCTCCTGTGACGTCCTCTTTAAAAAACACATTTACTCTTCACATACTCAAAAGATCCGTCGTTCCTCCACATGTCCAGCAAAGAAGGTTCTTTTAACTGGAGGCCGCGATCTCTTGACACCGATACAAAGTTGACATCCAGATCCTTAAGCCCGGTCATATCACCCCACAGCTTTTCAAACTGGGCTACAGGATAAATGTCCTCCTGGCCGCTTCCCCAGATGTATTTCACATTTTTAATCGTTACATAAGTGGGAATTCTTTTTTCGATATTGTTTATTGCATTACGTATCGTATTCTTTGCTTCGGGACTCTTTTCAGCTTTAATTATTATATCTCTGTCCAGCCCGAAAAAGCCCAGTAAGGAATCGATGGTTATCCAGTTAGTAAGAGTATTATAATAACTCAATCTGTACTCATCTTCCTCCCCCGGCAGGGCCATCCCTTCAAGGAGCTGTATATTGCCATTAACTTTTGCAAGCCCTCCGCCGGCATCTTCAATACGCCTGGGAGTGACTTCAAATGTAATGCACGGTCTGTTCGCAATATGCATCCCCAGCAAAACAGGTTCGATATATGCGCCCAGTGTATCAATATTATGGCAGAGAAGATACTTTAAATTCTGATTGTCTTTCAGCATACCCGCAAGGACACCGTTCTTTATAAGATTCGGTATCTCATACCAGTGGCCCGGAGGATTGAACCTTAGAATCGGTTTGTTCTCACAATAGTCACTGCCTTCACCTTTCTGCTTTGCCCACTCTATCAGTGCCCCGTGAACATCATCCTGGACTTTCTGGACATTATCATCCAGCTTTTGCTGAAGCTGCTCCTCCCAGTAAAACCTGAGGTCCCTTTCCATGGGATAGACCCTCTGTCCTATAGACTTTGCAGGTGACAGATATACCTTCCCCTTATAATTGAAATAATTAAAGTTCTCCAGATATCCCTCAATTGCGCCGTGGGTCAGATAGCTCGTTGTAAAGACATGCGGTATGTCCTGTCCTGAAAGGTTCCCGGTCATCCTGCTCTTTGCCAGGTGGATTTCTATAAACGTCCTGTACCTGCCTTCAATATTTATGAATGGATTTATCGGCTTGACAACAGCTGCGCCTCCGGTCCACCGGCTGCCCATACCTCCTGCAAATGAAACTACTGCGATCTCGTTTCTCCTTAGAGCTTCGATTCCCTGATCATAGAATTCTTTATCAGGTGCTTCATCTTCAAAATGCAGAATATCATCATACATAACATCCCGGATCTCAGTCGACTCAGGAAGACGGTTTCTGGCAAGGCCTATATCACCGGCTTTCAATGCAGATTTCATCTGCTCATGTGATCCCGCATCAAAACCATATCTATCTTTTATCTCCTTTTCACCGGCATCTTCAGTTGAACTGTCTTTGGCGGTAAAGTCAGAAAGAGAGTTCATATCAGGCATAACAGCATCTCTGCCTTTCAGGAGCCCTGCGGTGATGCCCTCATGGTTAAGCTCGAAATCATAAACTACCGGATCAACAATAAACGGGAAAGAAGAGCCATAAATTTTTTTCAGACTGTTCATTATCCGGGCTATCCCTTTTTTGAAATCCTCTTTGATATCGGGATTTACTATAAATGCCATGCCGCCGCCCGACATCCCCCCAAGCATTAAAAACCCCCAGTAATCATCCCCGAAATCCTTTTTTGCTGTATTGATCAAATCCTCGGTGAACGAATTATTCACAGGGGGGATCACCTGCTGTATGGACCTTTCCCAGTCTTCGGAAGTAAGTCTGCCGAGCTCTTTCATATTGCCTGCTTTCAGCGCATCCACTATCTCATCGAACAGCTTAATCCCCTCCAGCCTTGCCCGCCATTCCCTTTCATATTTAAGGAGATACTTTTCCGTTACCATTTCGAGAATCGGCCCCACGTCCTGTGATATGCCGCCGTGCACCAGGACCATTGAATTCAGTATCTTCTCTTCAACCTCTTCTGATATCTCTTCCCTTGTAAAGACATTATGCTCAGGGAGGAGACAGCCCCTGCTTACACCATATTCAGGATGGCCCTCTTCAGCGAGTTTTCCTTTAATCACCTTTATGCCGGGCCAGAGCCCGCCTGAATCCTGCCATCCGCCTCCGGAACCTCCCAGCCATTCACCCAGTATTGCCCTTGATGCTGCAACGCGCCTGTCATCTTCCTGAACAGGGCCTGACATGCTTTTTATCTGTCCGCTGAAACGCATCAGCCTGGTAATAATTGTTGCGAGCAATGTTGTGCTGACCGCAAGCCGGGAGCCTTTCGGGATGCTGTTTACCTTTGTAACAATCTCGATGCCGCCTTTTTTCCCGAGAAGCTTTTGGAGGATATCTTCCAGTTTCATATCTCTATTTTCAAAACAGGGCGGGATTATCCCTGAAGCAACTACCCCGGCCTTCAGCAATGAGAGGTAATCATTACCGAAATTGAAGAGTTCCTGCAAAGAAGATATTTTTTTAGATGATTTCAGATCAACGGAAACGAGGTGTATTACAGGCTCTTCAATATAACGGCAGTAACATTCGCAGGGCGGGGCAACAGGTCCTTCGCTTCCATGGATCCTCAGATTGACCGATAAATTTATTACCCTTGCACCTTCAGGGAAATCCATTCCGAGAAAAAAGATATCGGACCATCCGCTGTGAGAAGGGTCCAGCCTGACCGGTGATGCGTCCATCCCGACCGGATACAGGCCTGTATCAGTATCAGGGGTTATTAATTCAACGGGGACTGAAAACGGGTAATCATCCAGACTGCTGATATTGTATAAATGATAATTTTCTTTGCAGGCGCTGATCGAGAGTTTGACCTGGTCGAGGAGGTATTTAAAGGACAGCTTATAATATGAATCAGCCACTGCGCTGAATAGAGCGCTGTTTAAATTACCGTTGTCCCTGATCTCGGACAAATAAAGTTCTATGGACTTCTCAAAATCCCTCTCAAACGCAGCTTTGACCCCCTCAAAAGGGATTGGCCCCTGTTGTATGATTTCTCTGTCTTTCTGGAGATAGAACCTGTAAATAACAAAAAGGAAAAGAGAGGCCCTTACTTTATGATAAAGATTATCTGACGATTTACGGAAAGCCTCCATTTCCTCTGCCAGCTTTAATAAATCGTCCTTATTTTTATTCTGCAGAAGGACATTAATAGAGCGGCTGCGCAGAGATTCCTCTTTACTTACTATTGTTTCGATAAGATCATTGGACATAGGAGAATCTATTATTTTAACATAATAAACGTTCAATCGTCTGATCGTTTGAACGTTTGAACTGTTTTTTAATTATGAGAATACTTATACAAAGAGTCAAAAGAGCCAGTGTATCAGTAGACGGACGTGAAATCGCCGGGATAGGGCAGGGGCTCCTGCTGCTTGTCGGTCTGGGAAAAGATGATACCCCTGATGATATTGAATATCTCTCGAAAAAGGTATCAAATCTGCGTATTTTTGAAGATGAACAGGGGAAAATGAACCTCGATATTAAACAGATAAACGGCAGTATTCTGAGCGTTTCACAGTTCACACTGTATGCCAGCACTAAGAAAGGTAACAGGCCGGGCTTCGATCAATCGGCAGCCCCTGACATGGCTGAAGAGTACTGGCTTAAATTCAATGATTCCCTCCGTAAAGGCAATATAGAGGTCAAAGAAGGTATTTTTGCCGCGCATATGGAAGTTGACCTGTTGAATGACGGGCCTGTCACAATATGGCTGGACTCGAAAAACCGCACCTGATTGATGAATTTTTAGCGAATAATTAACTTTAGGTTATATCATCTAATATCTCTATTAATAAGGAAAACTAACATCCCCGCTAACTGTAAAACGCCAGGCGCTTAATCAGAGATTGTGGCAGAATAAGTCATTTCAGTATGGCCATGACATCACGCACATTCTCTTGACAGTCAGTTGATTTAACGATATTCTTTGAAAAGAGGTGTATGGTGCTGTTCTATTCTCAAGAGAATGATTCAAATTTCTTTGATTAAAATTAAGAAGTAAGAATTATATTGCAGGCTTTTTTTATAGGAGGTCAACATGAATAAGAGGCATTTTTTATTTGTGCTTGCCGCTGTTTTGGCAATCGCGGTCATCATTGTCCTTGTGAGTCCGAAACCGGTAATCCAGGACAAGGCAGATGTTTCTCGAGGAAAGCCTGATACTGCAGTAAAAAAGAAAGTCTTGTTTGTCAATTCGTATCATGCAGAACTGGGCTGGAGCAAGGTATTATCAGAGGGATTCTGGAAACATTTAATATAAAAGAAAATCATACACTCTCCAGTGATGCCCTTGTTGATCTGAAAATTATTCACATGGATACAAAACGGAACAAATCGGAAGAATTCATAAAGAAGGCTGCGCTGAACGCAAAAAAAGTTATAGAGGAGTGGAAGCCGGACGTAGTGATTGCGGCGGATGATAATGCCTCAAAGTATATGATTGTTCCCTATTTCAAGGACAGGGAACTGCCTTTTGTCTTTTGCGGAGTTAACTGGGACGCTTCTGTCTATGGTTTTCCTTTCAGTAATGTAACGGGAATGGTTGAAGTGAACCTGGTCGAGAAGGCAATTGATATAATGAAGGAATACAGCAAAGGTGATAAGGTAGGGATCTTATCATCGGAGACTCTCACAGGAAGGAAGCAAGCCGGTTATATCGCAGATATGATAAGTAATGATGTGAGCATTGAATATCCGGCGAATTTTTATGAATGGAAAAAGAAATATATAGAAATGCAGAGCAGTAATAATATGCTGATTTTAATCGCAATGAACGGGATTAATGATTGGGACCGGGAGGAAGCAAGGCAATTAACAATGAATGAAACGAGCATTCCGACAGTAATGTTTTATACTCCTTGGATTGAATATGCACTGTTTACCATTGCAGGGAGTTCGGAAGAACAGGGCCGGTGGGCGGCCAATACAGCCCTCGAAATATTAAACGGCAAATCACCGCAGGATATACCTATCGTACGTAACAAAGAGGCCAGAATTTATCTCAATATGGAGCTTGCCAAAAATATGGGTATTACGTTCCCGATGGATCTGATAGAGCAGGCCACTTTTATAAGTGAAAAAGATTTTTAATGAAAAAGAAAACAATCACATTAAGAATCCTCCTTTTTGTATTCAGTCTATTTGTTGTCACATCAGTCAGTGTGATGGTGTTGGCAGACTACCAGCTTAAAAAGATCATTAATAAAAGTCAGGACGCCTTATATGAAGAAAAACTGGAAGCAATTCTCAGGGCACTGGATACAAAAGTCCAGAGGTTGAATGCCACAGGACTAAGGGAAGCATATGAAGAAGGTTTCAAGGAGTCGGCATTGAGAGACCTGAAGAAAGCCTATTATGAATCAGCAGAACAGAGGATTTATCCTTTTATTATTAATTCAAATAGGGAGATAGTTATTCATCCTGAATATCCGCCTGGAAGTATATATTTCAAGGATGATAAATACATCAATAATGCACTGAAACAGGAAGAAGGAGAATTTCTCTATAGCCATAAGAACAGAGGAAAAGACTGGATCATTTTCAAGAAATTCAACGAATGGGACTGGCTGATAATATATCATGTACCGCTCGAAATTAAATATGCAGATGCCAGGGAATTCCGCAATGGATTTATTCTTGTTATGGTGGTCATTACATTGCTGGTATTTGTGGTTCTTTCGCTAATAATTACAAGAGCAATAAAGCCTGTTGTCAGATTAACGGAAGCATCTACTGCAATGGCCGGAGGTGATCTGGACCGGCATGTAGACACAAGCGGTTATGATGAGATCGGTATACTGGCCCGTAGTTTCACCCATATGCGTAACTCGATCAGGGAAAAGATTGATGACCTTGCCAGAACGAACGAGGAACTGCGCATAGAAATCGACGAACGAAGAAAGGCAGAACTGGAACGAGAGCGCATAAATATTGAACTGGAGCAAAAAAACAAGGAGCTTGAGCAGGTCGTCTATGTAGCATCGCACGATCTCCGAACACCACTTGTAAATATTGAGGGGTTCAGTAAAGAGTTGAACTTATCTATTAATGAACTGATTCCTGTTATCCAGAGTGATCAGCTTTCTGAGGGAGTAAAAGAAAAGGTTAATGCCATTATAAAAGAAGACATTCCGGAATCACTAAAATATATTTCTACCAGCGTAAGTAAAATGGATTTACTGCTTTCCGGTCTTTTGAGGCTTTCGCGTTTAGGCTCTTCTGAACTTGAAATTGAAGGACTTGATATGAACAGGCTGATGTCTGAAGTTATTAGTCTCTTTAAATCACGCATCAGCAACCTGGACATTAGGCTCGATATTTCTGAATTGCCTGCATGTAAAGGGGACGAAATACTGATGAACCAGATATTTTCAAATCTCATAGACAATTCAATCAAGTACCTTGACCTTAACCAGGCAGGCATCATAAGGATTTCAGGGTATAGCAGGGATGGTCAGTCTGTTTATAGTGTGAAGGACAATGGTATCGGTTTTGAATCCGATTATAAAGAGAAAATATTCGATATATTTCACAGGCTTGAACCCGCAAATTACAGCGGCGAGGGGCTTGGATTAACCATTGTCCAGAGGGCGCTTGAGAGGCAAAACGGGAGAATATGGGTTGAATCGGAACCGGGTAAAGGAAGTGAATTTTTTATGTCGCTTCCTGGAGCATAGAAATATACGGATATGTGCCCGTCCCTTTTAATCCCCGGGAGATTCATTATCATAGTTGATTAATTTTTTCATTACAGAGCCGAGATCAACTATTTCTTCAGCATATTCAGTGTATGATACGCCATCTCCAACCCACTCTACATCAAGATTCCGTCCTGTGTGATCGAGGAAGACGTTTGCATTTCTTGCTCCGGGATTGAAAATATATTTTATATTTGAGAGCTCGATATCATTTTCAAGGACAGTAGTGATAATTTTATCAACACTCCTTGAATGAGGAGCAATCACAGTAACCTTAATTTTATTCAGTTCGCCGGCATAAACATCATAGCGTTTTATTCTTTCTATTAAGTTGCCCAGCAGATTATGATATTTATCTTTCAGGAAGAACTTTGTAACCGGGTTTGTAATGTAAATTTCATCCGTTGGAGAAATATGAACTAAATATGCAAAACGATCCGGCACCACAATGGCTATGGCAGTGCAGGAAGCCACGGCGTAAGTTACCAGCTGAGTATCAATATCTGCTTTGGCAAATTCGTCAATATCAATACGTTTTAATTTGGAATCATGCAGTTTGTTCGGATATTTATGTCTGGGAAGTTCTGATGCGTCCCTAATAATGTCCTTCAGAAAGTGTCTTTTATATTTTTTGAAATACTCGGTAATAACCTCACTCTCATCAATTTCTGCAATTATTATCCACTCAACATCGAATAGATTGAACTTTTCATATGAACTGAACACTTTTACCTGGCGATAATCCTCAATTATCCTATTGCCGGAATTTACCTTGAGTGCTTCATTAACAGCAGCTGTATCAACTCTTAACTTTAATGCTGTGCTGTCTTCAATGAATCGTGAATCGGTAAGCATAAGTCTTTGACTGTTTACAAGATAAACTTCTCCTGTACGACCAAGTTCGCTGCGGTCCGCCAGGATAGTCTTGATTCTGTTAAGGGCGCACTGCAGAATAAACCAGCCGGAATGTTCATTGCCTTTATAGACCGGAACATAAAAAAAGGCAGCAGGTTCATCTGATGGCCCATAATGTTCAAATTCAATGAATTTCCCCCCGGTCTTTTTCTGGAGGGCCCTGGCAAGCTTGCTTGAAGACTGACTGCCGCTGATTAAATTGGTGTGATAGTCCGTTTCTTTTTTAATTGAGTGAAAAACAAATCCGGAGGAGTCAACAAACAGGATATCATAAAATTTATTATACTTGCTGACATAATGCTCATCTATTTTAAATTCAAGGTCACCATTGTCTCCTTTTCCGCTCTCTTTTAATATTTCAAAAGACCGGACCATGAAATTATCATTAGTTATAGATTTTGCAGTGTTCCTTGCAGCATAGAAATAATCAAATACCGCCTGTTTTTTTGATTGCCTGATTTTATTTAATTTATTGAAAGTAGACTGCTTAATATTTGCTGAAGGGTAATCAGTCAGAAACAGCATTATTACAACGAGGATAAATATGGTCAGGACCCATAATACTTTCTTTCTGGTCATTGCAGTAAAATAAATATCATTTAATTAAATTTATTTCAGGTTATTATCCAGTTTCCGGACATCTTCAAAATATACATGATATTACAGGTCATTGACAAGCTCTCCCTTTTATTTCTTGTAAATCAATTAATTTCTGAACCTCTTGCCGGTCTTTCTGTGGTATATTTCTATATGCCGGCTAATTTACCCCCCGAATATTATGAAGCTGAGTCAAAATATAAAAAGGCTGTTACTCCCCGGGAAAAGGTTGCCGCCCTTGAAATACTGATCTCCACTATACCAAAACATAAGGGCACTGACAAGCTCAGGGCGGACTTCAGGAAAAGACTTTCCAAATTACGTGACGAGTCAATAAAGAAAAAGAAATCGGGAAAGGGGGACCTCTATTCGGTTGAACGGCAGGGGGCTGCACAAGTGGCCCTTGCCGGATTCGCGAATTCAGGGAAATCGTCGCTCATTTCTGTTTTAACAAATGCTCATCCTGTTGTTGCCGATTTCCCTATGTCAACCGTTATGCCCCTTTCCGGCATGATGCCTTTTGAGGACATACAGTTCCAGCTGGTTGATCTTCCTCCAATAGGCAATGAGTCTACGGACGGCTGGGTATCAGGCATCCTGAGAGGTGCAAATGTATTGATGCTGGTTGTTGACATGGAAGAAGACGCAGACGTTCAGACAGAGCTCCTGCTTGACCAGCTCAAGGCCTGGAATATTCCCCCCAAGCCTCTCATCATAGCAGGCAATAAATCCGATCTTGCAGATAATAAAATACAGGAAGAATTTATCGGGAAATATGAAGCCGGATATGAGGTTGTTTTATCTTCTGCATTAAAGAAAGAAGGCATCGGGAAACTGAGAAAGGCAGTGTTTGAAAGCTCACGGATTATAAGGGTATATTCAAAGGAACCGGGAAAAAAGCCGGACATGGATTCTCCGTTTACGCTTCCATTCGGCTCAAATGTCCTTGATCTGGCGGAGATAATACACAAGGATTTCTTTAAGAACCTGAAATACGCCTGCATCTGGGGTTCCGGTAAATTTGATGGACAGCGGGTACAGAAGGATTATATCCTCCATGACAGGGACATAGTCGAGTATCATATTAAATGAGAAAAAGACGCTATAAGAAAGGAAGAATTTCATCATGATTAAAATCAAGTCAATGTTAAAAACATCACTTCTCGGAGGTGTGGTCGTGATCCTGCCCGCGGCCATACTGCTGTTTATTTTAAAATGGATATTTAGTTTTATTACGGATATCATTCAGCCTCTGACAAACCTTATCATGTCAAAATCCCAATTGAGGGAAATTTTAGCTGACTTTATTGTAATAGCTATTATCCTGACCGTCTGTTTTATTGTAGGGCTTATCGTAAGGACGAAGATTGGAAGGTTTATTCATGAACAGCTCGAAAATCATATATTGAAAATAGCGCCCGGATATACCATGATCAAAGAGACCGTAATACAGTTTTTTGGGAAAAAACAGTCCCCTTTCTCATCTGTTGCACTGGTACAGGTATTCGGGAATGATACCCTGATGACGGCCTTTGTCACTGATACCCATCCAGACGGCAGCTGTTCGGTATTTGTGCCTACAGGGCCAAATCCGACCTCTGGTAATATCTATCATCTAAAAGGACAATATGTGCATTATGTGAATGTCCCTGTTGAAGATGCCATGCGTTCAATTATCAGCTGCGGAGCCGGCTCGTCAAAGCTTGTGGAACTGTATGCGAAAACGATTGACACTGAAGAGTCATGATAAGACAGGAAGAATTGATTTATTGTTACACCTTCAACTGATGAGCAGCGGTAAAAGAAAGCTTTCTTACTATATGGAGTGCAAATACCGTTGATATTGCGGTGGAGCCGGCAAGAAGAAGCATTATCACTATCTGATACTTGATAGCAACAAGAGGATTTACCCCTGCCAGTATCTGTCCTGTCATCATTCCTGGAATGGATACGACTCCCACTGACATCAATGCGTTTATTGACGGAATCATGCCGGACTTTATTGCGTTCTTGAAATTGTCAGCAGTGCTCTCAACCGGTGTGGCCCCATGAGAGAGATAAAGCTCAATCCTGTCTCTCTCCTTTTTCAGGGTATCGAACCATATATTGATAGATATGGCAAGGGAGTTCATGGAATTGCCGATTATCATTCCTCCTATCGGGATAAAATAGACCGGATAGTACCACGGCTTTACCTGTATTATGAGTGTCATGACGATTGAATTGATAATCATGTAGCTTAAAAACATGGAAGCAAGTACGGGCAGAAAGTAGGGCACCCGCCGCTCCTTTACACGTCCTGAAACAATGGAAGCAGAGAAATATATCATGAGGCAGAAAAGAAATATCACAACAAGAGGATTATTCAGTGCAAAGACATACTTTAAGACATATCCAAGCAGAAACAGCTGTATAAATGTTCTGACTGTTCCAACAAGCAGGTCCCTCTCGAGTTTAAGGCGCAGATATAAGGAACAGCCCCCCGCAGCCAGGACAAACAGAGTTGCTACGGCGACATGCATCCAGGATATATTAATTATTTCACTGTCCATTCAGCCTCCCTTCTTC
>SDBV01010893.1_pt1 | contig 11872 bp, 18 predicted proteins | sample 2277081 | NCBI WGS metagenome assembly SDBV01 (sample SAMN10402039, study PRJNA504765) | marine sediment metagenome | isolation source: marine sediment core GS10_PC15, 223 cmbsf | place: Arctic Ocean: Southern Knipovich Ridge | collected 2010
GGACTACGACATCAGCACGGACACCATACTAGTGAAAGCTGGTGGTGCGAGTGTTCGTATCAGTGAGCCGATGAGGTTCATCAACAAGTCGCCTGCTACAGAGAGACAAACCTCGCATAACGTGTGGAGACAGTTGAACAACGCATGTGGGTATCACGGCGGTCAGTCAGAGTACATGGACAGGTTCCAGCGTGCTTACGCTGCGGGGGTGACAGGTACGTACACACCTCCTGGCATTAGTGAGCCTAGGGAGCTAATGATGCCTCGCCACGGAGTGCTAGCTGGACTGACCGAAGCCTTTCCACCAAAGCAACCGGGCACCAACATCGAAAAGATGGTGGAGTCCACCGTCCGACGAGGAAGGGAGCTGCTCCGTGCCATCTCCCGCCCCTAACCTCTGCGGTCGTACCGAAATCGGTCACGCTCAGTGTACATCGTACGCCCACATTGCCGTGCACACTGCTTACGTCAATTGGGCTGAGCATTACAACTCGTGCGCACACTGTAGCAAAGAGGACTGGTACATGCCGGGAGGGGTCCTCCTTGACGTGGAAGACAGCATGGCGGATGGCAGCGTGCTACTCGTGCGCGACGGTGAGTCGGTGATGGTCAACTATCGACGTGGGGTGGATCTAGCTGTGCTCTGCAATAGCGGGGCTCAACTGTTCAAGCTGTGGCAGAATCGAGCGACCACCAACCACGCTCCGAGTCGCTCGTGACATCGATACAGATGTTGCTCCCTCTATTGTGGGTACGCAAAGGGAACAGGGTCCCTTACGGTGGGAGCCTAAGCACCAAGTATCGGATCGAAAAGGTTGAACGCTTCGAGGGGCACGGACCCTGCTGGATCTGGATAGGTGCGAGGAGCACGCACAAGAACCCCTATGGAAGAGTCACAATCGATGGCAGAGGCGTACAGGCCCACCGCGCAGTGTGGGAAGAGGTCGTCGGGCCGATTACTCCAGGGATGGATCTCGACCACTGGGTGTGCTTCAACTCGTTGTGTGTAAACCCGGCGCACTTGCAGGAGAAGGTACCAGATGGTCATAGATATCACGGTTTGAAGGGGAGAAGGAGGTAGACATGTTCTGGTTTGGAAGAGGCAGACGCATTCTTTGGCTCAGACAAATTCATCGGCTTGAGTCGCGGTTCGAGAGGCTGGAGGCTACAACGCTGTCGGCTCTCTGCGACGCCCTACGTTGGAAGACAGCACTCAACGGAGCGAACAAGGGAGCGCGGAGGAAGAGTGGGCAGGCGAAGGTTTTGCGGGCGAGGGTAGAGGAACTAGTGACAAATCTCAATAGCACCGAGGTACAGTTGGTTGAGACCACAGAGACTCTACGGCAGACAGAGCGTACTCTTTACACTGTAAGAAGTTCCTCGATCGTCCGAGAAAAGGAGTTGAAGAAGCAAGAGGTTCGCTTCGGCCTCCTGCAGTTGAAAAACGAAGACTTGTGCCGTGAGCTAGAGCAGGCACGCGAGGTAGGGGTGCGTTGATCGCTCGCATCCTCCTCGCCCTTGGTCGATTCCTCTGTTGGGTCTCCTGGCATAGGTGGAGCGAGGTGCTACACACCGAACCGTATCGGGAGACAGTGGGTGGTGTCCTCCTCATATCGTGGTACGTGAAGTGCAGGAGAAAAGACTGCCCTGCTAACAAGAGTTGGGAGAGGAAGATATGAAGACAGACGCGCAGGTGCTCTATGACATAGTAAAAGAGCACGTCCCAGAGCTGTCGTTTCCGCCAGGAGGGTACATCTCCGTAGAGACAGCCACGGTCCACATACTGAAAGCGATGATGAACAGGATCGTGAAGTTGGAAGCTCAAGTTAAAGAGCTGAATGAGGACAAGACATGACCGAAGTCACTTGCCACTGCGGGTCACCGATGGAGTTACGGGATTCCAAGCACGGCCCGTTCTGGGGCTGCACACGCTTCCCCGATTGCAGAGGGACGCACGGTGCGCACCCGGACGGGGAGCCACTTGGGGTGCCGGGAGACAAAGCCACGCGCAGGGCTAGGATGGATGCCCACGCTGTGTTCGATGACTGGTGGCAGAACAATGGCATGAGCAAGAAGGAAGCCTACAGGTGGATGGAGGAGAACGCACCGCAGGAGCACATCGGCATGATGGACGCGGATGAGTGTGAGAAACTAATCGAGCTATTGGAGGATGAGCAATGAAAACATTAGCAGCACACTTATACACCTCAGCTAATTTGAGCGGCCTCCGATTGAAGGTGTACCTCTACATAGTGGGTTGCGGGGGCGCTACCTCTGAGGAGGTGGAGGCCGGGTTGGGGCTAAGACACCAAACCGTATCGGCTCGACTCAATGAATTAGAGCATCGCTACTGTCTGCTAACTACTGAGAAGCTTGATGTTAGAACTACATCAAGCGGTAGAAACGCGAGAGTGTACCGTGAGAGAAAGCCGAAAGAGAAAGCGGAGACTGAGTGATCTCCCACGGACACGAACTCAACGTCAACCGCAAAGGTAAAGTCCTCGTCGTCGCCCGTGACTACGGACAGGTCGAGGAGGACCAGGGGCGACCACTCGTGGGACCTGCAGGAGTGTTGTTCGATGAAGTCCTCGCTTACGCTGGCTTCCGGCGTGAGGACGTGAACATCACCAACGTTGTGCAGGAGCACCGCCCCCCGTACGACGACTTCACTAAGCACAACCCAAGACACGTGGAGGAAGGGCGTGCCAACCTAGACAAGCTCGTCAAGAGACTCAAACCCAAGCTCATCATCACGATGGGGAACGAAGCTGCCTACCATTTTGTGGAGGGTTGGCCTACAGGTGGCCGTAACATCTTCGGGGCCAAGGGGATCGAAGATAGGCGTGGTTACTTCTGGGAGACCAAGCAGGGTTGGGTGTTTACAATCCTCCATCCGGCTGGTGTGATGCGAGAGATAGTTCCGAAGTACGAACTGATCTGCCGGGACTTCCTCAGAGCTAGACAGTGGTTGAAGGGGAAGCTGCCGAGGGAGGAGTTCCCAAAGATCAAGACGCTCTCCGACTGGGGGCAGGTGGAGCAGCTCTTGAGAAACAAGGCTGTCGCGTTCGACATAGAGACACGCTTCGGGAGCAAGGTTTTCTGTTGTGGGTTCACTGGGGACAAGCTGCAGCCGGTCGTGGCTAAGTTTGGCAAAGGGTTCAAGTTGATGGAGCGTCTTCTCCAGGGAAGCAAGAAGCTCCGTGGCCTCGCCCACAACGGTCCCTACGACATCGACATCCTCGACAGGGCAGGTTACTCGACTGCGCTCTACACCGACGACACACAGGCAGCGTGGGGGAACGCCCTGGAGCCGGAGCTTGCGTTCAGAGATGAGGGGGAGCACGGAGGGAGGTTGACCCGGAAGAGTCTAGCTTCTCTTGCGTCGTTGTGTCCTGGGATGAACGTCCCGTTCTGGAAAGCAGAGTACCCACGCCCTGGCCACCCTGAGTGGATCAGTGGTTACCCTGAGGAGGACAGCGAGAACCCCCAAGAGCTAAGCAAACTCTATCTCATGGGTGGGAGAGACTCCTACATCACGAGACGGATCTGGGATCCGTGGCTGTGGCCTCTCGTGAAAGAGCAGAACGTAGAAGAGCAATACCGCCTCGCTTTCGAGACCAACATCCGCTGCATCACGATGACACGCAGAGGGTGGAGGGTTGATGACAAGCTGAGGCTTGAACGGATCGAGTTGCTGGAGAAGCGTTCCAACGAGTCCAAGTCTGTCGCACGAGAAGCTGGGCTCGCGTACATTGAGAAACACGAACTGGAAGAGTTCAAGTGGAAGAAGCAGTGTTGGTGTTGCTCGGGAGCGAAAGGTGGTTGCTGGAGGTGTGCGGGACTCGCCGCTATGCCGAAAAAGAAGATCGAGTACGCCCCGTTGCTTGGACTGAAAGGCAAGAACGGAAGACACATAGAGGAAGCACTCAAAGAGCACACGGTGGTGCAGCTCAAGGAGATGTTTCCCGTGTGCGACACGTGCAGGGGAGTGGGGTTCAAGGAGGGATTTGAGTTCAACCCGTACTGTGTAGTCCCAGAAGCCTTGGTTCTCACAGAAGATTTGCGTTGGGTACCGGCTGGTCTTCTAGCATTGGGAGACAAGTTGATTGGCTTCGACGAGCACACTCCAGGACACTCTGGAGGACGACGACGCTTGCGCCCTGCTACTGTTGACCAAATAGGGACAGCGGTTTTACCAACGTACGAAGTGCTTACTAGTTTAGGCAGTGTTGTTGCGTCGGACCAACACCAGTGGCTTGTGCAGCGACGCCACGGGTCTCATCACTCCCTCAAGGATGTATGGGTTTGTACAGAGACCTTACGGCAGGGGGATCGTATACAGTTTCTCGTCGCTCCCTGGGATGCTGACACTTCTTACGACGCTGGCCGCATCCGAGGTCTCGTGGAAGGCGAAGGCTACCTCACGAATAAACTGCACCGTGGAAATTGTGCCCTCGGTGCGATAACACAAAACGATGGTCCTGTCTTCCGCGAGTTTGTCGCGCTTGTAAAAGCGAGAGGGTTCGATGTTAGAGTAACACCAAAAGGAGATGGCCGAAGTGAGGAGTGTCTCACTGCGTTCATCAAAGGAGGCAAAGCAGAGATCATGCGCTTCCTTGGCACGTTCCGTCCTTCCAGGTTGAGCTGGTCTCTAGCGTGGGATGGTCGTGCTACAGGCAGCAGAGGTAGTCAGCGAGCGGTGGTTCTCGACGTGTGCCCACAAGGGGTGCAGGAGGTTGTCACTATCGGCACCTCCACGAACACGTTGATAGTTGAGGGGATGCTTTCACACAATAGTAGGGATCAGCTCGTGACGCTTCTCTACCACCATGTGGGAGCACCACAGTGGGTGTTCAAGGGGAAGGTTCACATGGATGAGATGGCAACGATGCGTCTGTTACAATGGAGCCAGGGTGGAAAATGAGATGTGTCGCCTGTGGAGAAGAGTTTGACTACCGTCGCCGTGATTTCGTTTGTGATGAGTGTAGACCAGAACTGGGAGGAGTTAGAACAGTGAAAGAACTGATTTGGAAGGAGGAGGAGCATAGTGGCTAAAATGACAGTCCATGAAGAGTTGATGGAGCACCAACGTATTTTCGAGTCAACTACTATCCGCGAAGGTAAGAGTGGGGTGCCGTGGTCTAACCCAACTGCCACGAAAGCTATCCTTCAAGCTATTTACATGGTAGGGGCAGTGCTCGTGAAAGGTCTCGTTCGTATCATTTTTCTCTTAGAGACTCGTTTACCTCAGTGACAACCGTCCGCGAGTACGTCGCCACTCTCCCCGAGAGACGCGCAGTCACTGAGGCTGTTCTCCAACCTATCCAGCGTGGGAAGCGGGACAGGACGATTGTTAGCGCCTTCAAACGGCTAGCTCCAGGAAGCGACGGGAGAATACACACAGGGTTGTCTATTGCTACCACCAGCGGACGGCTAGCGTCCAGCGGGACCATCGTGGAGGAAGCCAGCACCAACTTGCAGAACCAGGTGAAGAAGATCGCAGCCATCGATCCTCTTTACAACACACGGGATGTAATGCTAGCCGACGAGGGGTTTCAGCTCGTGTGTCCTGACTTCGCCGGGGCAGAAATGTTGCTCGCCTTCGCGTACAGCGAAGACTGGGAGTGGGTGGACAGACTGCTGGCTGGAGAGAACGTTCACGCTCTGCACGCCAAGGAGTTCTTCAACCTCTCGTGTCACTGGTCTGAGGTGAAAAAGAAACACCCAGAGGTGTACACAACCAGCAAAAATTTAGGCTTCCTCAGCGTGTATCAAGGAAGCGCCAGGACTGCAACTGTCACGTTCAACAAGGACTTCCCAGTACACGGTCTGCGCACCACGGAGAAAGAAGTAAAACGTGTACAGGAGATTCTCTACCAACTGCATCCTCTCCCCGCGTGGTGGATGTCGGTGGACCATTACCTGCGGCGCAACGATGGGATTATCAGGAACTGTTTTGGAGGTCAGAGACCTCTTCGTGATCCGGATGAGCATAACCGATTGAAGGATGCGTTGTCGTTCCTCCCGCAGAGCACTGTGGCGTGGAAGATGAACAAGGCTATCATTGCTGTTCACGACAAGTTGGATCGTGAGGGGGAGATTGAGTTGTTGCATCAGAATCATGACGAGCTGGACATCCAGTGCCTGCCGGAGTGCCTCGACGAGACACTAAAGTTCACGCAGAACATCATGGGCAAGCCATTCAAGATCCAAGGCAACGTGATACAAATGCCAGTGGAGTTCAAGGTGTCGGAGGTTGGTGGGTCTTGGGGATCAGCGAGGGAGTACACACGATGACCAGGACTCTGTGTGAGTGACCGACCATCTTCTCTACACTCTCGACAGTCTTCTAGACGAGGACTTTCGACAGGATTGGTTACTAGAGCACCTCCTCCCTACTGGTGCCGGTATGCTCTTCTACGGCAGACGTGGTATCGGGAAGAGTTTGTATGCTACGGCTCTGTCAATCTCGATCTTGGAGCGTGCTCGTTTGTTTAGCCAGTGGCAGGCACGGGGGAGCGGGAATATCCTCTACGTCCAAGCGGACCTGCCCCCTGTCGTGCAGCAGGATCGGATCAAACGAATTGCTAGGATGTTCCCCTGGGTGAAGAAAGAGAACCTCTATTTCTACTTCCCAGCTTACTTCGACGTCACACGTATGGAAGACGAGGAGGAGTTGTCGGGGATGTTGCAGGAGGTGAACCCGACTTTTACTGTTTGGGACGTGCTGAGGAACATTCACCACATGCAGGAAGGGGTTCATGTTCCGGGGATCGTGTATGGCTCGACACGGCTACTATTCCCGTTGTCGGCTCACTTCTACATTCACCACGACAAGAAGTGGACGAGAGATCGCGCAGACGGGAAGCTAGACCCAGCGGAGGACTTCTCCGGCGTGGGACCGTGGCTCGACCTCGTGGTGTCAGCGTGGCACTTGATGGAGGAGGGGGATCAAGGGAGCGGGAAGTTTACTCTGGAGACCACGAAGAACAACTGCGGTCCTGAGACTGATAGGATCTTGCTCAAGCGGGATCCTGACACATTGCTGCCGGTGTTGCGTCTTCCCAGGGTACACGAGGAGATGAACCATTGGAGAAGCGTGCACGATTGCAATCCTCGGAAGTTGAGGAAGAGTGAGAAGAAGAAACTCAGGCGGCATTTGTTGTCATCGTTCGTGGGGCCTACTACGTTGGTGGAGAAGTTGATTGAGAAACTTTAGGAGAGGAGAGCACAATGAGCAGCAAGTCAATCATGACATGTGATCGCTGCGGAGATGAGCAAGATTTCGATATCGAAAGCGAAAGTATAGCTCCCGGTTGGTTTCGCATAGAGGTGTGGGCTCCTGAGGTAGTGGTTAACAGTGCTGGAGGACACGAGGGGTACCAAGAATGCTGTTACCACTGCTGTTACCACTTGTGTCCTCCATGCCAGCCAAAGCTAAAAGAGTTTCTGTCTTGAACTCCTCCCGCTTCGCCCACACCGTCCTTGTCTGCGGCTCTCCTACGTACGACAACATGGCAGCGATACGAGAGCAGCTAGACTTACTCCCCGAGGGCACGCTCATCGTCCACACGTGTGCGGAGGGAGCTGACTGGCTAACCACGCTCGTGGTAGCACAGTCGGAGGGACAGCTCACGGCAATAGGGATACCAGCCAACTACAAGTTTGGTGACAAGGCTAGTGTCTTCTCGAACATTAGGTTGCTCGACGAGTTCAAACCTGACGCCTGTCTCGCGTTCCACGACAAGAAGCTGGAGGATGCAGAGCAAGCGTTCGATATGGTGGAGCGGGTAGAAAAGCTCGGAGTGCCGGTGCGTGTGGTTGGACCGAAGCTGAGCATACGACAACAGGTGGAGTGGAGACAAGCGGGGGTGGTCGAGTGATGGACAAAGGCTTCAGGACTATCGTGCCTGTAGAGTTCATAGGAGGGCCGAGGGACGGAGAGAGAGAATACGTCAAGTGGCCTCCACCTCCTGAGATCTCCACGCCTATTATGTTTATGCTTAGGCCACTGACATCAGAAGAACGTGCCTCTGACTCTTCCACCGATATACAAGTGGGAGTGTACAAGCGCACGGCCAAGCAAACCAAGGCTGACAGACTCACGGTGGCTCATGACGTGACGGGTGAAGCGCTGCAGGGAGTGTTAGAGAGAGCACAGGCGTTGGAATATATCTGGCAGGGGACATAAGAGAAAGAGGGAGTGGAACATGCCAATAGTAAGAGAAGTCCCTGTGCGCAAGTTTAGCGCGCGCATCGAAGACGTCGAAGTAACTGTGTTTTTGAAGGACCCAGCAGTTGGCGCGGGGTATGAAGTAGAAGAGACAAGAGTGTGTATTCGTGACCAGACTGGTGCTCTAACACCAGTCCAAGCCCGCCGCATCTATGATGCCTTGTCCTGCTGCCTTCGCAAGGCTCGCAATGTTAAGACTAGTCCACCACTGGAGGGAGAATAATGTACAATCCTATCCGTAGGCTCATAAACGCAGTTAGAGTACGCATTATTGCAGATCGCCTGCTAAAGAACGTGGTGCGACCACCGTCACCTCTTGTGCTAGCAAGGGTAATGGAATATAAAGGTGACGCACGTTTTGCGCGAGGCGCTATCGTCTGGCAGAAGTTGCTTTCGTGGGCTGAGGAAGACGGCAAGGCGGGTAAGTGTCGAGCTTGTGGGTTCGACGACGGGATTCACACGCATACAGGAGTTGAGGCCACGTGTTGGCTGGCGATGTTGTGGGAGGAAGCGAACCTTAATATGATGTTCGACAACAAGGATGAGTCATGCTAAGAATGTCCTACCACGGCACACATATCATGATCTTCGCTGAGTGTGATGAAGACGCACGGTTACTGCACGACCTATGCCACGATCACAGATCCGAACAGATTGTGATCGGCCAAGCCACTATCAAGATTGGTCGAGTGTCTCCAGCTCCTCGCGTCTTGCTAACACCCTCCTCACGTAATGTCTTGCAAACCCCGAGTATGCCTCCAGCGCACGGAGGGTATCCCCAGACTCCTCCCCAAGATGCCAGAGAAATATCCTAACCCCGTAGCAAGCGTTGGTGCGGGGATCGTACAAACTCCGCTCACCGCAGTCCTCCAGGAAACGTCTATCCCAATAGTACACGTTGATCTGCATCAACCCCACACAGCAATCATTGTAGCTCCAGACCTTTGGATCACTGGCTGGGTTTTCATGCCTGCTGATAGCTATCGCCAGCAAGGTGTCGAGCCCAACCCGTTCAGCTTCGCTCGCTATCATGTACTCGTGGAGCACACGACTGGGGGGTGGAGGTACGAGTATCGGTTCACCTAACGGGGTAGGAAGCTTTGGTGAGGGTACCAGGGACGCACCAAGCACAATCGCTGACCCAAGGGTCACAGCTAGTATATGTTTCATAGGAGAGGGGCTCAGCGTGTAGCTGCGGCCCCCAGGAGGAACCCAGCCAGCACTCCGGCCAGGGCAAAGGGTGTGGAGATCTCCAGACGGCGGAAGAGCCCAGGGTTGCGAGCACGCCGGAAGCGGTCCTCTGCGCTCTCCCACTGCATGGTCATATCGGTCAGGGCACTGCGGAGTCCATCTTGGTTCTGCGCCAGAAGGCTCACCTGCTCCCTGGAGTTTGTGAAGAGTTTCACAAGCTCGTCTCGGGAATCCCGCACAGCCGCTAGCTCCTCCGCCCACGCCTCCCGCTCCCTCTGGAAGGCAAATCTAATGCGGACCAGGCTGGTGGAGTCCAGTGTTCCACGTGAAACACTCTCCAATACTGAATCCGTGGCCCTTGTCGTGGCCTCCCTGGCGATCCTAGTTTCGGCCTCACGTACGACCGCTTGGGCCAGAGAGTCCCGCAGGGAGGCGCTGAGAAGCTGTAGGCTGTCGATCTGAGCCTCCCGGCTATCCACCTCGGCCAGTAAGACCCCCTGTGCCTCCATGATCGAGTCGATGCGGACTTCTGCGAGGGCATCCTCGGCCACACGTGGATCGTGGACGAAGGCCAACCACATCCAAACCGCGAGTCCACCTACTAACCAGGGGACAGCTGTAACAGCCAATGTGGGTGGTTTCATTTAACCCTCCGCTACTCTGGTGAAGGTCATCTTCCCCCTGAGGACATCTCCTGCCGCACGGAGCATTTCTCTCCGTGGCTTCCCGACTGACAACCCCACGTGGATCCACGCAGAGCCGCTCTTTGTGCGCTCGATGATGAGTTGGTCGAACGGTAAGTCTGATTTGGCGATCATGTCGAACACGTCAGCTAACAGGAGATCCGGTGGAGCCCTGAAGTCGATCCCGAGACCCTTCTTGTGTGCACTGTTCTTGTGGCCACCGATAGCAGTGTTCAGCTCTGGGCACCTGTACCACGACGACACATATATAGGCCGACCTCCCAACACACTCCTGACGCACTCCATAAACTGCGCAGACCGTCCGAGGTTCACGTGCAGCTCACCGGGGATATTGTTGTCGATCCCCTTGCAGTCAGCAGTACGTGACTTCTTCGCTTCCAGCCAAGTAAAGTGTGGGGAGAGAGGGTAACTCACGTCGGTTACGGGTTCCTCCGTTTCAAGAGAGCGGGTAACTGTCGGTGGAAGGCTTCCACCTGCTCTTCGTTTGAACGCTCAATTTGGTTCTCAATCGCTGTCCAGTCAAGGAAGATACCGTTCTCCTGTGCATCGAGCACAAGTTGCCACGCACGTTCACGATCACCTCTGATCCACGCTGCAGCAGCGTCCCGTGCAAATTGGTCCTTGCTGGCTTCGTATCTGAACGCTTGCGGACGCATCCACTCAAGATACTCCGTGCGCTCTGCGTCACGTGTGGAGGAGAAACCGAAAGCTTTAGTAAGACCCTCTACCGATTCGTCACCATAGGGGACTTCGATCCTGCGCCCACGAACGTCAGTGTAGAAGCCGTGCTGGAATAACTCGAACGCACGGTTGCCGCTGCGAGCCACAGACGGCAGGAAGCGTGAGAGAAACTTCTTCCCCTCTGGTGAGTTCTTCAGAAACTCCCGCCAGCGTTCTCCACCCGGTCCGTACGCAGCGGCCCATGTGGCAGCCAGGGTTGTGTACGGAGTGTTAGCCAGGAAGCGTCCCACAGGTCCTGGCATATACTGTGAAGCAAGCATACCTGCAGTCATGATGGGGATAGCCTGCCCAGAGCCTTCTTCCCCGGCGAACTTAGACAGTGCCTTGCCGAAGTCTGCAATGGTGGCAACGTGCGGACCAAGAGCGGAGGTAGTGCCAAGACTAGCAATCTCCTGACCAGTGATCCCCAACCGTGAGCCGAGGGAGGTGTTCACAAGTCCTGGGAGCCCGTGTAAGAGCAAAGTAGACGCCGTGGGATTAAACCCACCCTCCTCGTGCGGAGAGTCAGCACTTTTCTCCCCGAGGTCGTCAGCTAACCGTGCACGCACTTCCCGCAGCGAAGGCACGAAGGGAAGCATCCCTGTAGCCCCGAGTGTGGCAGCGATGATCGGGTGGCGAAGAACCCCCAACGCTCCCCCGTACACACCATACAGCGCCACGTGATTGGCAGCGGCTATTGCCGGAGTGAGGTTTCCAGCTTTCAATCCCTTTGCCGCTTCCGAAGCCATGTTGATCTCGTAGCGCAACGCGTTGACCATGAATGGCTTGAACTGAAAGATCACACGAGCAGCGGCACCACCACGACGAATGGCCATCGGGAGGTTCAACTCATCGTACCAGAACTGCGTGCGTCCGATGATCTCCTTGGTCTTGGCTATCGCAGCTTCGTGACCGAGGCCGAGCCCGCCCCTCGCCTTCGGGAAGGTCGCGCCTCTGTACGAGGCTATCGCCGTCGCCAGCCGGTTCACACGCTCTGCACTCTTGAACATGTACATCCCGACGA
>SDBV01010894.1_pt1 | contig 11871 bp, 6 predicted proteins | sample 2277081 | NCBI WGS metagenome assembly SDBV01 (sample SAMN10402039, study PRJNA504765) | marine sediment metagenome | isolation source: marine sediment core GS10_PC15, 223 cmbsf | place: Arctic Ocean: Southern Knipovich Ridge | collected 2010
GTCCAACTCCAGACCGTAACGTCCGGCATCCGGGAGAATTCGCAGAAAGGCGTCGCGCAACCGGTTCTTGAACCGCCGCTTCGACGCCAGCAGGGCCGCCCGATCCAGCTCGACCACCAGCCGCGGCTCGCCGCGGGGGATGGCGGCTCGTTCGATTCGGAAACGGAGGTTCGGCTTCAAGGCCAGGTTGAGCCCGATCAAGGTAAGCCGGCACCCGACGCTGCCGAGTTGGAACGTTTGATCGGGCCAAAGGCCATTGAGGGCCGTGTCGTCGCTTCCGCGGGCCCGCGCCAGGCCGCCAAGCACGTCGGACCAGGCGATGCGGCCGTTGGTGGCCGTAATGCGGATCGCCGTGGGGAAGCGGTGGGCGTCGCGCAGGATGGCGATCTTCGACTCGGCGATACTCGGCTCGGCGGCCGTGGTTTGCAGCGGATCGTCGCCGGGACGTTGCCGGGCCGCGGCGTGGTTTGCCACGGCGGCGGCCATTAAGAGCATCACGGTCGGGATTCGGCTTCTCATTACAAATTCCCTTTGTCCAAGATCCACATTTACCGTCGACGGAGTCGCCTCCCACAAGTATCGCCGACGGAGTCGCCTCCCACAAGTATCGCGCTTGTTTAGCCCCGGCGGCCACGCCGGGAAATCACACCGCGTGGCCGCGGCGGCTAAACGTTTTTCCTCCCGGAATCACGCAAGTCTGTTTAGCCGGAAACTGAGCGGCCCACGAGGACAGATTCCTCTCTATGGAACGCTGCGATGCTGTTGTAGAATAGAACCTTGCGGGTGACCGCGTTTACCGGGTGGCCACCTCTGCCGGACGGCGGAACCACACCCCCCTATGCGGGCCGTTTGTGAGAACACCGCAGAATTTGCAGCGCAGGAACCTCGAATGAAGACGCTCTTGATCGCCGCCAATTCGCCAACACGACAGCGGTTGACCGACGCGCTTCGGCAGCGAGGGCACGAAGTCGCGGCGGTGACCAACGGCGACGTCAACTCCTTGCTCGTGCAGGCGGAGGGTTGCCCCTTGGTCGTATTGGACGCCGACGGACCGATCGAGCAGACCGTACAGCTTTGCCGTCGTCTGCGGGCTGCGCCACCGGCGGATCGCGTCATTCTGGCGGTCGGCGGAGACCATCCACCCGAGGATCTGGAGGCCTTGCTGGCGGCCGGGGCCGACGACTACGTGAGCGCACCGGACGACGACCGGCAGTTTCGGATTCGTTTGGCGGTGGCCGAGCGCCGGATGCATGGGAACCACGGCCGTCGATCGACCGAAGAGCCCTTGCACGACGGCTCGATCAAGTCGTGTCCCTTGCTCTACCATGCACCTTACGGCGTCGCGCGATCCAGGCTCGACGGCAAGTTCCTGGAGGTCAATCCGGCGTTGGTGAGGATGCTGGGTTACGACTCCGAGGAAGAACTCCTGGGCGTCAACCTGGCCGAGGGCGTTTATCGGGACTCCCAGATGCGATCCGAACTGATGGCCCAGATCCCCAATCCGCGTGAAGTGGTCGATCTGGAGTGGCAGCGTAAGGACGGCACGCCGATCACCGTCCGGGCCCACGGACGGCAGGTCTTCGACGGCAACGGCAAGCTGGCGTGGCTGGAGGGGATCGTCGAGGACATTACCGCCCAGAAGCGGGCGGAGCGTGCCCTGCACGAATCGGAAGCCAAGCTCCGCAGCCTGATCGAAAACATGCCCGACTTCGTGCTCATCGTCGATCGCGATGGGATCGTCTCCTTTATCAACCGGAGGGCGCCGGAGCCGAACGTGGACGAAGTTGTCGGAACCTGTTGCTTCGAGCACCTCGTTCCCGAGCATCGTGAAAGGGCCCGCCAGGCCATTCGAACTGCGATCGAAAAGCACGAGGTGCAAACGCTTCAGGTGCAGAATCTCGCCGGAAGCTGGTACGAAGCGCGTCACGTTCCGATCGGCGAGGACCGGCCGGGCCAGGAGGTGATGATCATCGCTGCGGACATCACCGAACGCAAACGCGCGGCCGATCGACTCCGCCAGAGCGAACAGCGGTATCGCCTGATCGCCGACAACGTGACCGACGTGATTATGGTGATGAAGTTCGATCAGCCCGTGGATCCGTCGCGACTTGCTGCCGACGACGACGCCCCGGACGCCATCGACGACCTGCTCAATCCGCTGCGTTTCAGCTACGTCAGCCCATCGATCGAGCGCGTGTTGGGGTACCGGCCGGAGGAAGTGATGCAGATGCCTCCCCGGGAGATGCTGACGCTGCCCTCGTTCGTCGCCGTCAGGCAGGCGTTTCGCGACCAGTTTGCAAACTCGCTGGGCCAGGCCGAAGGGCCCAGCGCGCCTCGAGTACTGGAACTCGACAACGTCAAGAAAGACGGATCGGTCCTGCCGTGTGAAATCACGTGTACGTTCCTCCACGACGACGACGGACGGATCGTCGGGATCCTTAGCGTATTGCGCGACGTTTCAGAGCGCAAGCAAGCCGAACGGGCACTGCGGGAGTCGGAGGTCAAGCTGCGCGGGCTGTTCGAGAACCTGCCCGACTTCGTGATCCTGGTCGATCGCGAGGCGACCATCCGGTTCGTCAACCGCAGTGCGGCGGGCACGCCGCTGGAAAAGCTCTTGGGGGCCAATGGGTTCAGCTTCATCGTACCGGAGTATCAACCGGCCTGTCAGCACGCCTTGGAGCAAGCCTTCGCCACCGGGCGGACGCAAAAGGTAGAGTGCCTCGCCGCGTCCGGCTTCTGGTGGTCCTGCCGGGTGGTGCCGCTGGTCGAAGACGAACAGATCCAAAACGCCATGATCATCTGCACGGACGTCACCAAGCAGAAAAGGGCCGCCGAAGCCGTGCAGAAGGAACAGCAACTGCTGCGGCAACTGCTGGACCTGCACGAGCGGGACCGGCGATTGATGGCCTACGAGATCCACGACGGGTTCGCCCAGCAGTTGACCGCCGCCCGATTCAACCTGGAGGCCTTCGCCCGACGGCACCTCGATGATTCCGGCGAGTCCTGGAAGCTCTTCGACGTCGGCCTCCGGCTGGTCAGCGACAGCATCGACGAAACGCGGCGGCTGATCAGCGGACTGCGGCCGCCGATCCTCGACGAGTTCGGTATCGTGGCCGCGCTGGATTACCTGGTCTGCGAGCACGGGCAGGAAGGAGGACCTCAGATCGAATTCTCCCACGACGTCCGATTCGACCGGCTGGCTCCGCCGCTGGAAATCGCCGTCTTCCGCATCGCCCAGGAATCGTTGACCAATGCCTGCCGACACAGCCGAAGCGAGAAGGTCCGCGTCGAGCTGATCCAACGGGGCGACCGCGTCTGCATCGGCGTCTCGGATTGGGGCGTGGGGTTCGAGCCGGCGGAGGTCGAAGAGCACCGCTTCGGACTGCGAGGCATACGCGAGCGGGCCCGGCTGCTCGGCGGCAAGGTGATCCTCAAGACGGCCCCCGGCCAAGGGACGCACGTCAGCGTCGAGCTGCCCCTGATCGAGCCGCCGCGGAAGCTCGACAACGAATAGCCGCTGGCGGCTTCGCTCGGTATTGCGAAGCCGCAAGCGGCTGCCCCCCCGGCTATTGGCCCAGACGCTGCTTCAACTGACGATGTTCCTTCCGCAAGGTCTCCACTTCCTTGCGGAGCTTGCCGAGTTCCTCCTGTTGCTTGCGCAGCTCGGTCAAGGCGTCGTCGATGCTGTAAATCACGCGGGACTTGGTTTCCTTGTCGCGGCGCGCCGTCAACCGCTGGATGGCTCCCGGGTCGCCCGTCTTGCCCAGCGCTTCGACCGCGGCGCGGCGGACCCACCAGCGGTCGGAGTCGAGAAACCGGGCAAGGGTCTCGGTGACCTCCGGCTTGCCGCCTGAGAGTTGGCCTAGGGCGACCAGCACGGCCGCGCGACGTCGTGGGGGCGAGGGACCGTCGGCGATCGCCTGCAGCCTGGTCGCGGCGTCTCGATCGTTTAGTTCCGCCAGGCCCTCGGCGGCCGCCTTGAGGATGACTCCCTGATGGCTTGTCCGCTTGATCGCCAAGAGCAGATCCGGCCGGCACTCGTCGCGGTCCACCTTCAGCAGCGTCCGCAGGGCTTCGGCCACCGCCTCATAGGAACGGTCGTGCTCGATGACGTGCCGCAGCGTCTGGCGGGTTTCGTCATCGGAGAAGGCGGCCAGGGCCTTGATCGCTTCGCGGCGGACGAACGATTTGGGGTCTTCCTTGGCCGCCCGGAGCAAGGCATCGCGGGCCGCCGGGCCGCGGAAGTTGCCCAGCGACTTGACCGTCTCTTGCCGCACGCCCCAAAACTTGTCGCCGGCGGCCACCTTCGCCAACGCCGCCAGGACGTCTTGATCCTTGTCGAACTTCGCCAATCCCCGCACGGCCCGAACGCGGCAGATCAGATGCGCGTCGTGCGCCGCCTGATCGAGCCATTCTTGTTGGGACTTCTCGAAGGTGAGCTTTTTGAGGATCCAGTCCTGCGGATCGAAGCAGACCCGCCGCGGCCGCTGCTTCAACGCGAAATGGAACGTCTCTTCCGCCTTCGACACGAGAATCCTTTGCCGGACCGTCTCGCCGGGCGTAACCAGCTCGATTTCCACGGGCATGCGAAACAGCGGCGTCAGCTCGTCGAGCTGCTGGGTCTGCTTGACGGTCAATCGCACGGTCTTCTGCCGGTCGTCCCACTCGTAAGCCACCTCGAATTCGGGATACCCTCCGTGATAGATCCACTGGTCGAAGAACCAATTGAGTCCCCGGCCGGTGGCTTCTTCGATGGCGGTGCGGAAATCGGCCGTTTCGACGGTGTCGAAGGCGTGTTTGTGGCAATAATGGCGGATCGCCTTCCAGAACAACTCGTCGCCCAGGACGAAGCGGAGCATGTGCAACACGCGGCCCCCCTTGGGATAGCAATGGCGATCGAACATGTTGCCCGGCTTCTCGTAGCCGTAGGTGACGATCGGTCGGCGATAGCGGTCCTTGTCTTCGGCGAACACCGACTCGGCTTCGCGGACCAGCCGCCAGGTGGCTTCGTCGCGGCCCCGGTCGTGCTCGATCCAGAGCGTGGCGAAGTAGGTGGCAAAGCTCTCGTTCAACCACAGCTCGGCCCAGTCCTTGCACGTCAACAGGTCGCCCCACCACTGGTGCACCAGTTCGTGGGCCACCAGGCCGTCGCTGCTGGTGTCGAGATGGGCCCGCTCGTCGTGCAGCGTTCGCGTGGTCAGCGTGGTGGCCGAGGTGTGTTCCATGCCGCCGCCGCCGTATTCGTCGACGCAGATTTGCGTGTACTTCGGCCACGCATAGCGGTAGCCGATCTTCTCGGAGTAGAACGCCATCATGGCCGGGGTCTTCTCGAACGATCGGGCGGCGTCGTCCAAACGTCCCGCCGGCACGTAGGAAACCACCGGGATGCCGTCCCATTGCTGCCGGTAGGCCTCGAACCGTCCGGCCGCCACCGACATCAGATACGTCACGTGCGACTGCTCTTGCGCCCAGTGCCAGGTGCGGGTTCCGTCGCCGTTGTCTTTCTTGCTCTTAAGCACGCCGTTGGAAAGCACAAAGAAATCGGCCGGCACGGTGGCCAGGATCTCGCTGGTCAGCCGGTCGGTCGGCGAGTCGAAGCATGGAAACCAGTACCGGGCCATCTCGGGCTGGCTTTGCGTCCACACCATGCGGGGCTGATCCGGCTGGTTGGCGTCGGGGACCACGAAGTGCGCGCCCTGTTGCGGCTCGCTCACCAGATAGTCGACCGCCAGTCGGATCGTTTCGCCCGGCTTGTAGGTGCGATCCAGCGTGATAAAGAGTTGGCCGTCGCGCGTTTCAAACGTCAGCTTCCGAGCCTCGGCGCGTCGCTTCCCGTCGGCCAGGCCGACCCGGGCGATCTTCATATCGACGGCGTCGAACGCGATCCGGCGGACCGGCTCAAACGGAGTGAGCGTATGAATTGCCCGGCCTTGGATCTCCCGGCGGTGGAAGTCGAAGTCGAGTTCCAGGCGGAGATGCTGCTGATCGAAAGTGCGGCTGCGGACCGATCGCGGCGGCTGGGCGAACGGGCCCCGCCGCTCGGCGGCCATCGCCACCGCGGCCAGCAAGATCGCCATCAACGTCGATGCTATCGTACGTAACTTGTTCATGGGGCAGCCTCTCGATGCAAAGTGGTCGTGGGGGAGGTCCGTGAGGAACATTCATCAGAAACGGGACGGACAACCGGGAGCAATCATTCGGCAGTATAAGTATAATTGGTACCGCGTCCGTGCGGAAGTTCTTGGTTGATCCGACCAAAAGGTGCCTGGCACCGGTACTTCCGCTGTGTGGTCGGGTGCGCGAATTTCGGATGAACTAAGTTTTTGTGGAAATGGCCGTGAAATCGGCGGAATCTCTTGTGGGAGGCGTCTCCGACGGCGACTGAACTGCCAACCCGACGCAATCGCCGTCGGAGACGCCTCCCACAGCGCCAATCGCCGTCGGAGACGCCTCCCACAGCGCCAATCGCCGTCGGAGACGCCTCCCACAGGGTGCTCATACCTGGTTCTTGCCCCGACGGCGTGCTCGTGGGAGCACGTAGGCGATCGCCGAAATCGTCAACTCGGCGACGGTCCAAACCAGCCGCAGCAGAAAGGCGCTGGCCCAGGCGGTGGCGTTGGCGCCCGGTTGGCCCAGTCCCTCGATGTAGGGCAGCATCAACTTGGCGAGAAAGGCCTCGCGAACGCCGACGCCGCCGGGCAGGATCAGCAGCAGGAAACCGCCCACTACTGCCAGCGCCACGCCGGCGACGTAGCGCGGCAGATCCGACAGCGGATCGAGCCCCTCGATCCCCATGGCCCGGAGTGTGGCCCAGTAGCTCATACCCAAGAGAAGCCACCCCGTCAGGCTAAATACCCAGCCCGTTATGAGGGTCCCGTAGCCGAGCCTGTCCAGTTTTCCGGCGATGCCCGGGTCGGACTTGCCGACTCGGGCAAGTCTCGCAAGGCGCTTGAAGACGGGTGGGAGCGTGGGCACCAGGGAGATCACCATCAACGCGGCGGCGGCGTAGGACCACACGAGTTGCCCCCGGAAAAACAGCGCCAGATAGGCCGCGGCGGCGAAGGCCCCCACGGCCATCATGGTCAGCGTCTCGAAGAAGACGCTCACCGCGGCCACACCCGTGTCGACCCGATGGCTGCGGATCAGCCCGGCCCGGATCACCACCACCATGGCCTTGCCGGGCACGTATTTCCCCAGATGCCCGATATAGTAGGCCCGCAGAGTTTCGCCCAATCGGACCTCTTGTCCCAGCACTCTCAGCACGCGGTACCAGAACAGGCCGAACGGCAACAGTCCCAGCAGATAGATCCCCCCCGCAACGGCCAGCCACGCCGGCCGCCAGTGCCACTGGCCTTTGTCCCGCTCGGTCAACTCGGTCAGTTCGTCCCAGCCCTTGGAGAGCGTGCCGTGGACCCACCAGAGGATTGCCGCGGCGATCAATAGTTTGATGGCGGCCGTCAGCCACCGCTTGCGGCTCGATCGGGTCTGGCTCAACGGCGGACTCCGCGGCTGGGGCAACTGGGGGACCTGAAACGGACGCCGCGTGGCAAGGCGCCCGAGACTTCATTGTGATCGGTAAGACCTATGCCTGCAAGGGAAAGGTGGGGGCAGGTTATTAGGAGGTTAGGCTGTTAGGGTTGCGAGGACAAATCTATACCCTAATCCCCTAACCTCCTAATCCCCTTTGGTTGCGGCTACCGGCCGCGCTAGGTTACAATCTTCATGGAAAACCCGATCCCATAAGCGGAGAGTCGACCGTGGCCCGTATCGTGTCCTTCGTCGTGCTGGTGGCGATCCTGCTGCTGATCGCCGGGCTGTTCTTCCAGGTGATGGCCAACTTCCTGCTGCCGATGTTCTTGGCGATGTTGCTGGTGGTCATTTTCAAGCCGTTGCACCTCTGGCTGATCGAGAAGTGCAAGGGGCGGAGTCGCCTGGCGGCCGGGCTGACCACCGCATCGATCATCTTGATCCTGCTGGTGCCGCTGCTGCTGATCCTGCTTCAGGCGGGAGCCGAGGGCCTGGTGATCTACGAGAACATCAAAGGCGCCTCGATCGATTTGCACCGAATCGCCGGCGCGATCGTGGACGTGGCCGACTCGGCCGGGCTTTCGCTGTCGGTCGACGAAGTGGAAAAGAACATCGGCGACAAGGTCCAGCAGTGGCTCACCCCCTTGGCGCTGAGCACCACGCAGTACGTGGGGAGTTTTCTGATCAGCCTCTTCGTGATGATCATCTCGCTGTATTACTTCCTGGCCGACGGGCCGGCCATGGTCCGCACGATCATGCGGCTTTCGCCGCTGGACGACAAGTACGAAGAACAGCTCGTCGACCAGTTCCAGGACCTCACCCGGGCGGTGGTCATCGCCACGCTGCTTTCGGCCACGGTGCAGGGCCTGTTGGCGGGCGTGGGGTTCTACTTCGTCAAGCTCCAATCGGTGTTTCTGCTGATGGTCTTCTCGATGCTGTTCGCCATGGTCCCGTTCGTGGGCGCCGCGGCCGTCTGGGTACCCGTCTGTTTGTGGCTCTATTTCGGCAACGACGGTTCGACCGCCAAGGCCGTCTTGTTGGCGATCTACTGCGGGGCGATCGTCTCGATGGCCGACAACGTCATCAAACCGCTGGTGCTGCACGGCCGCGCGAACCTGCATCCCTTGCTGGCGCTGTTGAGCGTGCTCGGCGGCGTGCAGGCCCTGGGGCCGATCGGCATCTTCGTCGGCCCGATGGTGGTGGCGTTTTTGCAGACGCTGCTGAACATGTTGCACACGGAGCTCGATTCGCTGGGCAACCATGCCGGCGGCAACAATTCCAGCGACGAGGATTCGAGCGACGCGGCGGCATTCTAGCACGGCAACGCCAGATTCACCTCAGAGCAGCCTTCGACCACAACCAAAGGGGGTTCGGCGTTCAGCGCTCCAGCGTCCAACCGAACAAAGTATGGTTCATCCGGGATTCGCGTACGCGGCCCGACAGCAGAAGTAAGGGTTCCTCTCCTCTGTCCAGACAAGGCCACCAAAACCAGTATTCTCCGGCGATTCAACCGGCCGGCGACAGAGAAGAGGAACCCGTACTTGCCGGCATCTGATAGTCATGTACGCTTCAGTCGGATGAACCTAAAGTATGGAAGCGCAGTCCTGACCCCTGAACCCCCACGGAACGCAGTCCGCGGGCGTTTCATGCGAAGTTGAAAACCCTGAACCCTGAACGCTGAACGCTGAACCCTGCGTGGTGCCTTCTCCCAGACGATTGGTGGGCAGCGCCCACCCTACTTGTTCAATGGGCTGCCATCCCAGATCATTCATCTTGCCCGCTGCGGCCGAAGTCGTGCTCGATGGGGCTGAAGCCGGCGTTGACTTCGGCCTCGGACCAGCGATACTTGCAGCGGCCGATCAGGGCCCGGGCGTCGGTGAAGTATTCCGCCATGGCGCTGAGGTCGATCTCGTCGATTTGAGCCTCGGCCTGCCGATTGGTGTTCTTGGAGATGATCAGGAAGAAGTACTTTCCCTTGTCGGGGGCCAGCAGGTGGAAATCTCCGGCGGTGTCGGCCCGGGCGAATCCTCCGCCCAGTTTCCCGATCAGGCGGGCGCTTTGACGAGGCTCGCTGTGGACCGGGTCCTGGGGACGGAGTCCTTCGAAGGGGATCTTCCGGTCGATCGGCTTTCCCTGCGGCAAGGCAATGATCGCGGCCCCTTCGTCCCCGACCCTTTGCCCGGCCCCCGGGTTGTAGGTCAGTTTGCCCTCAACCAACACCTTCTCCATCTGGGCCTTTTTTCGTTCGACCTGCAACTTGCGGCTTGCATCGCCCCGACCGATGAAGTAGCCCGAGGCGAAAGCGGCCAACGCGATCACGACGAACAAAATCCCCTGCACGTAGACGGTCCGCCGGGGGAAGAGGATCATGCCGGGCGGGACCGGCCGGCCGGGTTCGGCGGAGAACTGCACCGGCGGCGCGACGGAACTCGTCCCCTGCGACGTAGACGGTTGGGCCGTTTCCGTCACACGAGGCCGGGATGTTTCGATCGCCGACGGCTCGTCCTCAAAGACCACCAGGTCCGAGACACTGTCGAAGTTCTCTTGGGCCTTGGCGAACTGGTCCATCGCCAGGGCCGCCGCCGCCGCTTCCTCGCTGGGCACCGCCTGCGAAACCCCGCATTTGGGGCACTGAATTCTGCTGCCCGCCTTTCGGCTGGCGATCCCCAGTAGTCGACGGCAGCGGTGGCAGCGGAATCGAATCGACATCGTCTTACTCGCCGCGGAGCTTCAATCCCATCACGGTGAGCTTCTCGCGAACCTCGTTGAGGCTGGTGACGCCGAAGTTCTTGCACTCCAACAGATCGTCGCCGGTGCGACGCAACAATTCGCCCATGGTGTTGATGCCCAGGCGAGTCATGCACTTTCGGGCACGGACCGAAAGATTCAGCTCCGAGATCGGCCGGCTCATCACCGCCTGCTCGTCGGCGGAAACCGAGTCCGGCTCGAACGACTCCGCCACGTGCCGCTCGGGAGCAAACTGTCCCAGCCGCAACCCCTTCGAGGCGATCATCTCCCGGATCTCCACCAGGCTGGTCTCGCCGAAGTTCTTGCTGGCGAGCAGTTCCTGCTCGGTACACTTGCACAAATCGCCCAGGGTCATGATACCCATTTTCTGCAAACAGTTCCGGCTGCGCACGGAAAGCTCGAAATCGGTGACCGGAACGTCCAACACCTGGCTCATCCGGTCCCGTTTCTTCTGGGCGTCCTCGTCGTAGTACTGGTCGGTGGAAGCCTCCGTGTCCTTGATGAACAGCTGCGCCCGATCGTGGTCCGGGTAAACGTCGAGAATCCGCTGATAACACTGGGCGGCGCGATCGTACTGCTCGCGATCCTCATACAACAGCCCCAGGTTCAGCAGCGAACCGATGTTCGAGGGAAAGCCGCTCGAAGCCCGCTTGTACAGTTCCAGCGCCGTCTCGTCGTTTCCGCGGCGATCGTTCTCCAGCGCCAGGCCGAACAACGCCCCGCGGTGTTGGCGGTCGGCTTCCACGGCCCGCTCGTACAGGGCAACGACTTCGTGCGGGTTTCCGCCCAAGGCGGCCACCGTAGCGCCCCGCTGGGCGAGGTAGCCGGCCGTCTGCTCGACGGCCCCGGACAAGGCGTCCAAGGCGGCCAGGGCCGCGGTCGGGTCGCCGGCGTGCCGGAGCACTTCCGAACGGCCCAAAGCGCATTCGTCCGCTTCGTAGCCCGCCTTTTCGGCGGCGAGGAAGCTCTCCCGGGCCTCGTCGAATTGATGCCGGGCGAAGAGGGACTTGGCCAAATAGAAATGGGCCAGCGCCCCGCCGTCTCCTTGCCCGAGCGCCTCGATCGCCGCGTAGTAGCGGCCCAGCAAGTACAGGCAGACGCCCAACCGCACCATGCTGGCCGGGCTGTGCTCTTCCTTGGCCTGCAACTCCCGGACCGCCTCGCGAAGCGTTTGGTAGAGCGAATAGTCGCCGGCAATCGCGTCGGTCAACTGCCGGATCTCTCGCGGACCAAACGATCCATTGAACAAAACCACTTGTTTCAAATCCAACTCGAGGCCTTGTGCCATCAGTGACTTCTCCCAAAAAAGGCCGAGCGTGAAAGGCTTCCGCCCAACTGAATGCCCAAGAGCCAGCGGTGGGAGTCGAACCCACAACCCCCGCATTACGAATGCGGTGCTCTGCCAATTGAAGCTACGCTGGCAACCCCCTGTATTTCAGCGCTTATTGGCTGTCACCCGGGGCTCGGCAGATGGTCGTTGACACCTGCAATACTCGGGCCACAGAGCGAGGAATTGCCCTAAACACGTAAGTTTACCCGAAAACCAGTGGCGGTCAAGCCCGCTAGACCACCCCCCGAATCTCCCTTGTTTCTCCA
>SDBV01010895.1_pt1 | contig 11871 bp, 7 predicted proteins | sample 2277081 | NCBI WGS metagenome assembly SDBV01 (sample SAMN10402039, study PRJNA504765) | marine sediment metagenome | isolation source: marine sediment core GS10_PC15, 223 cmbsf | place: Arctic Ocean: Southern Knipovich Ridge | collected 2010
AGCCTGGGCCTTAAGGCCTTCACGCATTGCGTCGCTGACTCCTCCGTCTGGTGACATGTACTTCATCAGCACCTGCTCTCCCACGCCGAGCACAACATCGATCTCGTCATAGATCTGTGCCGTAGATTTGAGCATGACACCGCGGAGCTCGTTGTATACGCTGCCGTCTTCTACAACCAGTGTTGCCTTTGGGTCGCGCTCGAGGTTTCGCACTTTCTGTGACTTGCCGTAGGTCCAGGCCCACGGTTCACCGTCTCTCATCGCAAACCAGAGTGGCATTATGTGTGGCCACCCGTCACGGCCGTTTGTCGCGACGCTTATGGCCCGTGGAGCGTCTAGGAACTCCGCGATCTCTGAGTCGGTCATCTTGATTTTGTCTCGTTTACTTGCCATCTTGGGTCCCCCGAGGCTTCAGTTTTAACAGATTTGACTTACCGACAGCCTTTACGTCTTCCTTAGTCGTTAAGAACGGTTGCGTGACACCGTCGCGCCAAGGCTTTATTAGGTTGTCGAAGTGCCTTGACCCAGGGTGCCCCGACTGACCGGTTGCGTTCTGCCACCGAGAGTTTGTGTGATCTTCGACGTCAGCAAGCAGTCTGTACACGGGCAACCAGTGGGTCTTGTAAGGGTCGGTTGGGGCATACCCGGTCTGCAGAACCGTCTCTTGCGCACCAAAGCCAGGCAGTTTACGGCTGAGAATCTTCGCAAAGGCGGAGTTTGCATCACCTAGCGGGTGCCTGAACTCAATTTCGTGAGCCTTTCCCCACTTCCACTTGCTCGCGTTCTTTCCGTAGCGCTCCTCCAGGTCGTCAAGGCCCCTGGACAGAGCTTCCAAAGCAATATCGTCCCAAGAGCGACCGTTGAACCATTCCGTGTCGTTTGCTTCCCAGAGCTGAAGAACGCGTTCCTGCGTGCGCCATAGTGAAGTCGTTATCGGCATAAATCCGGTGCTCGATTTTGAAAGGTATCGATCTACAAGTTCTTGGTCTTCAAGCAGAGTCTCGGCAAACAGCGTTGTCAGCTGAGTCAAGAACGCATGGACGATGGTTCCTGCGACCGTATCCGGGGTGAGGTTCCCATCCCAGTTTTTAACTCTCTCAAGTGCTCGTGCCTCTCGTTGACCGGGTGGATCGATACGTGCCAACCTGTGTGCGACCTCGATACCCGGAATCGAGTAGATGTCGTTCTGAATCTCGGAGAAGGTAACAAGAGAATGCTTCTCGGTTTCCTGCAAGAGCTGTTCGATCCTTCTCGCTCTATACCCGTCTTGCCACTCTGATGTGATGTGGTGCGGATAGTCGTCCGAGACCACCCTGTTGTTGGTCGTTACCAGGAAGCCCGAATCAGGGTTCGTCACTCTGGGTAACTCATCATATGGGACCATACCCTCCCACTCGTAGTCTCCTGACCAGCCGGGTTTAGGCACATCAGGCGCTCCTCCCTTTCGAATTGGGAGTTTGCCGATCATCTGATATCCGATGTTGCCATCGATATCTGCCCAGACCATGTTCAAAGGTGGAACGTCCCAGTCGCGAAAGGCTTCCACGATATCCGAGCCCGATCTGGAGTTAAGCCCATCGACCATTACGTCAGAAGCGCATGGGTACTGCAGAGCCGTCCATGACAGTGCCAAGGGTGGCTCATTAGCGGCCTCGACCGTGTGATTGATTATCGGCCCGTGATGAGTGCATATAACCTCTAGTTTCTCAGGCTCGCTGCGACCCTTGACCTCTATCTCCTCGATTCGGGTATCCGCCTCAACTAGTCGACCTTTGAACTCGTACTCATGCCTGCCGACATCGTTATGTACCGGTCGGATACGTTCAACGAACAGGTCCTGCACATCGGCTAAAACGTTCGTAAATCCCCACGCAACTCTTTCGTTCTGTCCCATGAAGACCCCAGGCTGGCTTGGGAGAGATGCTCCCTGGGCATCGATCTCTCCGCCACACAGATGGTTCTGGTAGAGGATGTTGGGCATCGAGCACGACATGTGAGGATCGTTTGCAAGGAGCGGCAACCCCGTCTCTGAACGGTCACCCGACACTACCCAGTTGTTCGAGCCAGCGGGCTCCCGGCTCAATCCGATCGCTTCACGTACGGCCGCGACTTGCTCGGCCAAATCGATTCCGTTACCTTCATATGCCTCACCCGGCCTCATGACGACGGGATTCCCTCTCGGGTACTGAGGCTCGATCCTGGTGAGCTTGTCCGTGCCGATCTCTCTCACCATTTGAGCGCGTATCAGTTCGTGTTCCCAGTTTGTGCACAGCCCCAAGGCCAGCACCTTTACGATCGCCAGCGAGTCGATAGGCGACCACGACTCAAAATCTACTCCCAGGATCTGCAGCTCGGCTGGAAGTGATCGAGACGACTCGACCGCAGCGTTCAATCCCGCTGCATACGCTTCTAGATGCGCACGGAACCCGTCCGAAATATCTGCGAGCTCACTTTTTGCAACTCTGTACAGGCCAAGCGTGCGCATAAGACGATCTATCGGAACAGTCTCCGTACCGGCAAACTCCGAGACCGTTCCCGCTGCAACACTTCTGAAGAAGAAAAGCTGCCAGAGCCTGTCTTGGCCGTGGCAAAATCCCTGTCCGAAGATCACATCACCCACGGTGCTGGCAGAGATATGCGGCACTCCGTACCGATCTCTGAGTATCTCGACCTCCGCTTCAAGCCCGTTAACTCGAAAGGATCCCTTTACTTTGGCCAGCGGTCGCTTGAAGTATTTGTACCAGACAGTCGCAGCTGATACTCCTGCGGCACCCAACAGCGAAAACAGTATCGAGCTCTTCTTTTGCAACTTCACTGGTGTTCTACACAGCAACGGCCTGTTTTTTTCGACTGCGGCCCTTGGATTTAGACATCTGCTTAGCGGCTGCCAACACCGCCATACGTGCGTCTTCGGGTTCTACTACCGCGGCATCGCCCGCTTCTTTGAGGATCTCTCTGACCAGCCAGTCTACGCCCGCAAATGGCAGCTCTATCAAAAGACTTCCATCCCGAAGCTCCTCTATAACAGTGCGTCCCTCTTTTGCCCACCTGGCCCTCTCTGGTGAGATCCACACCTTCGCCATCCTTGCTTCGGGTAGTCGACCCGTACGAGGCCAGCCTTCCAGGTCGGCCAGTGGGTCCACTTCATCGCGTGGCTCGAACTTTGCATCCAACGTCCTTACTTCTTTTATCCGATCCAAGCGGAAGTGCCTTACGCTTTCACGTTCTAAGTCGTAAGTAACCAGATACCAACCCTCCCTGCCGTTGATCAAGGCATGTGGCTCAACTCGTCTGTTGGTTAGTTCGTCCTCGCTTGGCTTGTAGTACTCGAGCTCTAGAACGGATCGGTTAACGATCGCAGCGTTGAGACTCTTTGATATGGCTGCGTCGTCGCCGGCCGGCGAGGTTATCTGCAGGCCCTCACGGGAAGGATCCTCTCCCAGCGCAGTAACGATCTTTTTTCTTGCTCCAGAAAGGCTTCCTGCCGGGATATGGTCACCAAGCAGGTCGATCGCCGCTATCAGTGCTTTGGCCTCAAGAGGTAGTAAGCGCGCAGGTTTCGCAAAGCTGTCACCGTACGGCTGTGGATCGACCTCTATTTTGTCATCGACGATCTCGGCGTAGATCACATAGCTACCACCTCCAAAGTTGACGACATTCAATACGGTGATGTCTTCAGACAGCTCGTCGCGAGAAAGTTGTAAACGTTGACGGACATCCTTCGTTTCCAGACTTATCCCTTGTTTTGCCGCATCGATCAGAATGCTTGCGAGAGTCACTAGTCGTGCAAACCGTTCAGGTCTTATAGGTGCATCAGTAGATCGAGCTGGTCTCTCCCTCTCTGATGTTTTGGTTGAACGCCGCAAGGCGGAGGCGAGCTTCAGGTCATCGACATGAGTCTCAGCGATGAGAGCTACTCGGTCGCGTGTCTCTTTGCCCAGCTCTCGTGGTCCTTGTATCTGTGCGTTGTCGCGCAATCCCAACACCCAAGAAATAAGTGGCCTAGATACTGCGTACTCAGTTTCGAAGATGATTCCCGGCCCTGGTACGTTGTCTGTATTTTCTACGTCGCGCACTGCCCCATACCGTGCAAAATCCCTTTTAACTAGCCATGCGATTCGGTCGGCGATCCATATCTTGGCATTCTTATGTGCATCTCCGAACTGCCAATCGATGCGGTCAGCAAACTCTCCTGGATCGAAGTCATCCGGAACCTGAAAGTCGTGCTCGGCCTTCGTTGCGTATGAGACCTTTCCACGGATGCGAGATAATCTGAAAACCCTGTTTTGCTCACGCTCGTGTGAGTAGCCGACCATGTAAAACTGATTGCCTCTGTAGATCAGGTGGTACGGGTCCACCTTGCGCTTCTCCTCGCTGTCACGTTCCATCGTGTAGTAGACGAACTCGATGCGCTTTCGCCTGGAAATGGCCGTTTCAATCTTGGCCAAACGTTGAGACAGATCTCTACTGTCCACCTGTCCTGTCAGAGCTACCGCAACTGTAGTCTGCTCCGGAGTGTTCAAAGGACTCGGACGCCCCCATGTAAGTTGCTGCAGTGCGAGCCTCAGGGGCTCGGCGTATGCAAACGAGCCATCCAGCAGCGAAAGTGCTGTTTGTAACGCGGCCAGCTCTTTGTTGCTGAACTTGATCGCCGGCAGATAGAAGTTCTCTGGTGGTAATGAATAAAGCTCCGCTTCAAAGTAACCGTCGGATGGCTTTTCGACGTTCAGCTTGATTCCGAGGGCTTCCAGCTCCGCTCTGTCGGCGTAGAAACGTCGAGCAAAGGCGTCATCGTTCATCTCACTGTAGCCCTCAACGTCTCTTTTGATCTCCAATGCCGATACAGGTCTCCGCTCGGACATTAGGAACGAGATCAGAGACAATTCACGTATCAGTTTTTCGGTGTCCTTCGCCATATACGAAATAGTGTATGAAAAACAGCATACTTCCCATCCATATGCTGGTATCTGCAACTTTGTAAAGTTACCCTCACAAAAGTCGGTATTTGCGTAAATGGCTTCTTCTTAAGCGGTAAGATCAATTGAACATTCTTTTGCAATTGTCGATAATTTTTGAATATGCCGAACTCTGTGTTGATTGTGAACGACCGCCCAGTCTTGCGACATGCTCTCGAGCTTTTGCTCGATAGCAGCACCGAAATTGATGTATCCGGGGCCACAGGTGACCGCGAAACAGCGTTGGAGATTGCCGCCGACAAAAATCCCGATGTCGCCCTGGTCGACCTCGACCTAGTTACTCAAAAAGCGGAAGACATTGTTAGCGATCTGCTCAACCTAGACGATGAAATTGGTGTACTACTCTTCTGCGATAAGACCGCTCCAGCACAGCTAAAACGCTGCATCGATTCAGGCGCCAGGGGCTGTGTCTCCAAAATCGGCAGCCTTGAGCAACTGCATGTTGCAATAGCCGACGTTGCAAATGGAGACAGCTGTCACGATCCCAGGCTTGAAAAGGCAGTTGAGGACGCTGGGCTGACTGATCGGAAACAGACTCTCTCTACTCGCGAGGTCGAGGTACTCACGCTTCTGTCCAAGGGCTACTCAGGCGTCGAAGCAGCGAAGCAGCTTTGGCTATCGCCCGAGACGGTACGCACGCATGTGCGCAACGCGATATCGAAACTAGGTGCAAAGACTAGGACGCATGCCGTTGTTCTGGCTGTATTGCATGGCCAGATTGACGAAACCGATTCCCAGTAAGTGACTATCGTTCGCGGGTCCTGTCGCAGACGAAGCGCTGCCGTCTTCTAAACGTGCGCGTCTCAGTAATCATGCCCATCCTGCTTAAGCGAAGTAAGCGAACCCTTCCAACATGCTGTCCCAGTTTGACCACTGCTGACCTTCTGCCAGCTGTCTTTCCAGCCGGTTATAGCCGCCTAACTTGCCGCCCAGATTGTCGATCGCGTGGACCAGAGTTGCTTCTCGTGTCTGTGGCTCGACGGGGCTGCCGTACTCTCTCTTTCCGTGATGTGACAATTGGATATGCAGGAGTTTTTGAGCAAGTTCCGTTGGGAATGAGGGCGTTTCATCGATAGCCCTTCGCAACCTGTAGTAGCCGATCGGTATCTCTCCCTGAAGCCGGCCAGAATCAGTGAAATCGATAGCAAATTCATCGATCTGGTAGGCGTCAACTTTGCCTATGTCATGTACAAGTGCTCCAGCAAGTGCAAGGTCGCTGTTGATCTCGGCAAAGCTATTTGATGCCGCGTTGACAGCTTCACTGATTGTCACAGTATGTTCAAGTAGACCGTGTTCGTATGGCTCGTGGTTCATCTTTGCAGCTGGTGCACGCACAAAATCAGGCCAGAAGTCAGAAGTGCGGTTAAAGAGGCGCTCAAGTAGTGCGCGGAGATTCTGGTCTTGGACAGACCCGATCATCGTCCACAGCTTGTCTTCCAGCTCCTCGGGATTCTCAACCGGACGATCTACTAGATCCGACAACTGCACGTCATCTTTCTGAACTGGCTCCAACTCACTGATCGTAATCTGTGCTCCATACCTTTCGTCCACCTTGTACAGCCCCGTGGCTCTGACGACGGCGCCCTGTTTGGCGTTTGCAGAAATTGCCTGGACATCGTCCCAGGCGACTGCGCGGACGATCCCGCTCGTGTCTGAAAATCTAAGGTTTAGGTAGTCATCACCGTTCTTTTTTTTCTTAAGCTCGTGCTCACGTACGATGAACTGGGAGTCGACTTCGACCCCGTCTTCAAGATCCCGGATGAGCTGTTTAACCAAGGTGCTGCCCTTGTTTTCTTTCATAGTTTGAAGTTAGCTCTGTGACCGGACGCAAGCAACAGGTGATGGCGAGGGGCGGAATCGAACCGCCGACACCACGATTTTCAGTCGTGTGCTCTACCAACTGAGCTACCTCGCCTTTAAGAAGCAGACCATAGGTTACCGCCCAGTGGCCCATGTAGTCTTTTGAATCGCGTTGAAATGAGTACAAGATGGGGAATACTATTTACGTGCTCTGCCGTGATCGCGGCGGCCGTTGTAGGCTGCGGAGAAACGGGGAAAAAGCTTGATGGAGCGTTGTCGTACCTGCCGGCCGATGCTCCGCTTGTGATAACCGTCGACACCGATGTGGACGGCGACCAGGTTCAGAATTTGGACAGCCTTGCAAGTGCAACGCCGGGCTGGGAGCTCATAAAGCAGCAGATTCTTGCGATCGCCGGGCTCGATGAAGGGTTATTTACAGGCGATATCAAGGCCTGGTTAGGAAACGAGATGGTCGTCGGGGCGGGCTCGATGCCGGACTTAAGCGCGGGAAAGATAGTGTCGGTGCTCAAGGCCACAGACGGGAGCGCTTTGCGCGAGTTTGCAGATGACACGGGCAGATCGGGCCTCGATCACGTCGGCAACTATCGAGAAGCCAAGCTATATTCGAGATTTGATGGCGGTCTGACCGTGGCGATCGACGATGACGTGTTACTCATGTCGGTGAGTAGGAAGGCGATCGAGTTGGCGATCGACACCAACCGATCCGGTAGTGCGTTCGATGGGAAAAAGATCACAGACGCAACGGGCGTGAGTGGTCAAAGACTCGCAAAGCTCTATCTTGATATGCGACAGCTGATCGCCAAACCTCAGGGCTCTGGCGGAAACCAAGATCTGTCGAAGGTTGCGTGGCTTGGCTCCCTGACAACCTTGGGAATCAGCGCTGAAGCCGGCAAGAGAGAGCTGGCCTTTGATATGAGGCTTAAAAGTAACGGCCGTGATCTGAGCCCGGCGGACGTTCCCATTGCAACCGGTAGTAAGTCGCCTCAACTTCTGGCGGCACCGGGAGGATATCTTTCCGCAGGTCTTCGGGATCTCGAGCAGCCCATCCGTTTCGCTGAAGATGTAGTTCGGGCGCTGGATCAAACGGCGTACGAAAGATACGGTCAAGCAAAGCGCGTGATCCAACGGATGTTCGGCGTGGACATCGACCAGGACGTGATCGAGCAGCTCGATGGCGATACGGCGATAGTTGCTGGACGCAACGGTGTCGGTGCGAAGATCGACCTCGAAAGCTCCAGCCGGATGCAGAGATCGCTGGGACAGACGATTCCAATCATCACATCTTTTCTAAAAGCTGCCGGTATCGCCGAGAACCCGAAGATCAAGCATCGCAGGGTGGGGCGAACCGTGATCTATGAGATCTGGGACGGCAAGAACCTAATCGCCAGATACGGAGTTATCGGAGATGTTTTAGCTATCGGAGTGGGCAGAACCAGCCCATTCAAGATCAAAACCGAGCGCGTGAAGCGTAGTGATGTAGATAGTAGACGCGGGTCATTACTTGTCTCGATCGACGTGGGCCGTGCGCTGGATACCGTTCTAAAGGACGGAGTCCCCCAGTTGATCTCGAACTACCTCGATTTTCTCAATATACGGATCTCGGGCTCCCTAAAGGCGACGACAAAGATGATCGAGGGTCGGGTTACCTACAAAGTCGGCTAGCCGCCATCGGGCTGTCCGGCTGCAGCTGCCCATTCGCGCAGGATCGCCTCGGGATCGATCGCTCTGCCGCCTTCTTCCCACCAGCCGCCTTCCCAGATCTCGAAGTGAAGATGTGGACCGGAAGAGCCACCGGTGGATCCGACTCCCGCTATCTGCTGTCCCATCGTAACTCTGTCTCCCTCGTTGACCAGCTGACTCCCGGTCTGCAGATGCATGAAGGCATAATCGAATCCATCGTCTCCGTCGAGAATCAGGTAGTGGCCTGCACCGCCCTTCTGGTACTGACGGAACTTGATAACACCCGATATGGGTGCCAATACTGGAGATCCCTCCGGTGCCACTAAGTCGTATCCCATATGCGTGTGTCCACGGCGAGGTGCCCCGAACTTTGAGCCGTCACCTCCCCAGATCCAGGCTCCTGCGACGGGGAATCTCTGGCTTGCAACTTGCACTGCGACTGCCGATCTACTTGGTGCCCTTTTTAGCTTGTGACCGGCCCTATCCACAGCTCTTAGAACGATGCGGTAGTAACCGGGATCAAATTCTGCTCCTCTTAGTTTGTAAGACTGTGCGACCCCCGTCCTTCGCATGCCGAGGCTCCTTCGTGTGACAAGCTTTCGGTCTGAGCCCTTCCCTTGGAAAAGCGACAGGCTGACCTGAACTCGCTTGTCACGGTCTTTTATCCGGAATCGCACGATTGCGTCGCGGCCTACTTTGAGCATAGTTCGGGGGGAAACCCAGAACTTTTGCAAGACCGGCGCACGTTTTCCGGTGCTGCTTTTGCGTGCCTTTCTCTTCTTTGGCTGAGTGTGGCTGGGAGTACTGGGGCCGACGTGACCGGTGGGCCCCTCTATCGTTGTCGTAAGCCCGCCATGAGGGCTGGCCGAACCAACCGTCGGAGCAGCCGCGGCTATCGCTGCCAATATCGACAGCAGAAACAGATAACTGACGTTCCTTCGCACAGTCGTTACATATTCGACTTTCGCCGCCCGCTCCTTTATTCATGCAGGCAAATTTGCGAGCGCTACGGCCTGTTTAACGGCTTCCTTGGGCGTGGAGGCACTGTGTAGGCCAGTGATGTCGAAGTCGCTGTGGTCGAGGATCCAACTGTTTAGAAGTACTACCTCACGATCCAGTGATCGAGCATGGCCGATCTCTGAGAGCGTGCCCCACTTCCCTCCTACAGCGATGACCACATCACCGGTGGCGACCACTGACAGATTTCTTGCATGGCCGATCCCGCTTGCGATCACAAAGTCTGTGTAACGGTTTGCCTCGCTGCGATCGCCGCCCGGGACGACTGCGAGGACGGTGCCACGTGACTCATGTGCACCTTTACACGATGCCTCCATTACCCCCGTTAGACCGCCACTGACCAGCACGCAACCCGAGCGGGCGATCTCTGTGCCAACCCGATACGCCTCGGAGGCAACTGACTCGTTGCATTCGCTCGCACCTATAACGCTTATATAGGTTTCTCGCTCATCGGCCAAAGGTCGATCCTCCTTCTACAGTCACAGTATCGCTATCGACCAGCATAAGTCTAAGCAGCTCAGCGGCGCCGTCCTTGGCCAGGGGCTCGTTCAAGTTTCCACACTTGGGCGATTGCACACAGGAAGGACAACCACTCTCGCAGGGACACTTTGAAATCAGCCCAAGTGCATTTTTGGACAGTGTCTCGAATTCCCTGTACCCCTGTCGGGTGATACCGACACCGCCGGGGTGGGCGTCGTAGATGAAGATAGTTGCCCCACCCGTCTGGTAGTGGATGTTTGTTGAGAGGCCTCCCAGATCCCAACGGTCGCACATTGCGATAAGCGGTAGTACGGCGATCTGTGCGTGTTCTGCGGCATGTAGCGAGCCTAAAAGATCTCTTTCATCATCGGGAAGTACCTCTGGTGACAGCTCGAACCAGAGTGCCTGGGTGAGGAAGTTCTGCTCCGGTAGGTCAAGCGTGAGCAGATCGAGCACCTCACGCTCGGCGAGGCTTTTCTTCTGATACGCGACTACCTGTTCGGTCACAGAGACGAGTCCGAATGTAAGCTCAACGCTGCGTGCGCTCCTTGACTCGATTGCCTCTTCGATGTTGATCTCAGTATCGATCTTCGGCTGAGTGAAGTAGTCACCCGAGAATTCCTCGACGATCGCTCGCCTTGCACGAATATCTAAATCTGTGACCTCATATGACTCCCCGAGATGCATGTATACGGCGCCTGGGTGGACCGTCTTGAACGCTCGCTCGGCCTCTACCGTTCCCAGGAATTCGCCTGTCTCTTTTTGGACTATGTCGAAGCTGTCCGCAGAGGCTGAACGCAGCGAGACTGTATTTGCAGGAAACCCCTTTTCTCGAATCGTGTATCGCCCGCTGTGCCTGCGCAATCGGTCGCTGTCGACCAGCCTTTCGGCAGCTTCCTTAAAACGCGGGCCGAGAGTCTCTTCGTCGCCTTCTTCAAGCGGCGCCTCATAGGCGGCACAGACAAGGTGGTCTCGGAAGATACTCTTGTTTTCATGGTCCAGTATCGCTGACTCCACGGGACGGTCGAGCAGTTGTTCTGGATTTCTGCAGAAGTACTGGTCGAGTGCATCTTCGCCGGCTAAAAAGAGAGCAAGCCCGTCTCCGCTGCGCCCGGCGCGTCCCCATCGCTGTTTTAAGCTCGCTACGGTGCCGGGGAAGGTGACACAGACCGCGGCCTCAAGTTCGCCGATGTCGATTCCAAGCTCCAGTGCGCTCGTTGCGATGACACCAAGGAGTCGTCCTTCAGCGAGCTCTCGTTCAAGCTTGCGGCGTTGCTGTGGTGTGTAGCCGGCACGGTAAGGGGCTATTAGATCGCAAGCTTCACCGAGCTCCTCCTCCAAAATCTGCTTGCTGAGCTTGAAGATCAACTCCGTTGCACGACGGGATTGAGTGAAGCAGATCGTTCGTACGCCTGAGCATACGAGCTTTGCGAAGATCTCAGCTGCCTCACTTGTCGCAGATCTACGAACCCAGCTTTTTTCATCGATCAAAGGCGGGTTCCAGATTGCGATCGTCTTACTCTGTGTCGCCGATCCGTCCTTCTCAATCAGTTTGAAATCAAGCCCGGTGAGTTTCTCGGCGAGTTCCATGGGATTGGCGATTGTGGCCGATGTGAGGATGAAGCTGGGCTCGGCACCGTAGAGATTCGCGACTCGGCGCAGGCGCCGCAGAACGTTTGCCACGTGGGATCCAAACACGCCTCTGTACACGTGTGCTTCGTCGACCACTACTACCTTCAGGTTCTTGAAGAAGTCACCCCATGCGCGGTGGTTGGGAAGGATCCCGACATGCAACATGTCGGGGTTGGTGAGGACGAGGTTTGACGTCTTTTTTATCCGTGGACGCTCTTCAGTAGGGGTATCGCCGTCGTAGATCGCAAACTTCAGGTTTGATCCG
>SDBV01010896.1_pt1 | contig 11871 bp, 26 predicted proteins | sample 2277081 | NCBI WGS metagenome assembly SDBV01 (sample SAMN10402039, study PRJNA504765) | marine sediment metagenome | isolation source: marine sediment core GS10_PC15, 223 cmbsf | place: Arctic Ocean: Southern Knipovich Ridge | collected 2010
TTCAATATCTACTATACAAAATGCTCGAATATAAGTAAACAGGACGTACCGTATCAAAGTGTATCATGTTGCCACCTGATATCAAAAAACATTTCCATTTACTCCGGCCGGCCCACTAGAATCATCAACAAAAGACCAACTATCAGTATTAGTAATAAAGCCCTCATCAGCTTCTTCATCGACAAAAGTATCATCTTGTTGTCGCTCCATGGCTTTTTTTACGTCAACTACCATCGGGTGTAATCTCTTCAACTATGTCTTGTGTAGCTTCGTTATAGATATAGATTGCTATTTTTCTTCTAGCAGCAGCCTCTATTATTTCACTTTTTATTGATGCAGTAATTATTTGCCAATATTCATGTTCAGCAAATATAACATCAGCATGCTCAATGTCTGACACAGAGTAAAGCTTATACGCAGTATATTTTGAAATCTTTTTTTCTATAGCAGCACGAGGGGTGGATGAGCCACTTATTATTGTATAAACCCTCTTTGGTCTCCCGCCACCTATTGCCGCGCGTATATTAATCACGGAGTACCTCAATAACTTTTATTTTATTAGAATCTTTTAATGTGTGCGCAATTGTGTTTGTGGTAATAAATAGGTCTACAGAGCTCAAGACTCTTTCAATACTTCCCTCTACATCAAGAAAGTGTGTAGCGCAGAGAATAATCTCTTTAGCCCCATTTTTCCTTAATAAAGCTGCTATAGCCTCAATTGTTCTGCCAGAATTAACCACGTCATCAATAATTACACATGTTTCTTCTATACTGCCTTCAATAATCTTCATCTTTTCAATATCAAGATTCTTTTTATTTCTTACTTTATCAACGCGAACAAGATTTACTCCTACATATTTAAGTAGTGATTTAGCTCTTTCTTCGCCCCCAAGATCAGGAGAAACGATAGAACAGTCCCTACGATAGTTTAATTCTTCAGCAAATAAGCCTACAAAGCTAAAATCTGTAGCAGGTATGTCAAAATACTTTAGAGCGTCACTATTATGATGATCTACAGTCACAATATGATCAATGCCGCTTGCAGAAAGCATTCTAGCCACTGCTTTGGCGGATATTGGCTCATTATTGATGTGTTTATCCTGAAGACTATAACTAAGCCAAGGAATAACAGCTATAACTCGCTTTGCATGATTAGTTTTTAATGCATTTGCAATTAATATCACACTCATTATGTCTTCGTCAGGAAATCCTACTGCTTGATAATAAAATATGCAGTTTTTTCCCCCTACAGCATCAAGAATCGTTATTTTCTGTTCTTTGTTGGCAAAAAAGCCCTTTTTGTACTTAATATGCATAAAATTGCTCATAATGCTATCCAGTATTTTGAATCTTGAGGGGCAGGTGGAAGAGAAATTTCTAATTCTCCATCTACTTCTTTAACAACAAGTGGTTTAATTTCAAGCTTAAGAGAATTTGAGAAGAGCTCAGGGGCTTTTTTGCCCTCTCTTCTTTGATATTCTTGCAATAACTTAATAACTTCATCTTCACTATATCCATTGTCTTTTATTAAATATCCGGAGAAAATCGGGTTATAAAAAGGAATTATTTCAGGAAGATGTATGGAGATATTCGTTTTCTCTAAATTTATGCCCTTTTTCTCTAATTTTTCAGTTAATTCTACTATTCGCTTATTTATTTTTCTTCTTCCAGCAACAGTCATTGATAGTCCTAGCTCTCCGGCTATTACTTGTAATTTAACAAATAGTTCATTCGTTGTTACCATTGTGTCTCCACATGTTTTGCTTGGCGCATTAATAAATCTATATCTATTACACTCTGCCATGCTCTTTTTTCATCGACTATTTGTATAACTTTATCTATATGATCTCCTGTACGCTTGGCATATTCTTCAGGTGACATATTAGAAACTCTATTATACTTGCCTTGTTGTAATCTGCACTTTTTATCACAATAAATTTGTCGCCCACTTTTAATATCAAATTCATCTCCACAATAAGGACATATTGCTTTCATAATTCAAGTATACATTATATTCAGGCACTTGTAAATAGACAGCTTAATTCTGCTCTTTTACAAACTCTTTGTTTACTTTTCTTATATAGCTTGGTAAAAAATCAATTTTTTTCTTACAAAATTGACACCGTATTTGTTCTCCCGGCACAGGAGTAACAGCAGTTACAATTATCACATTTGCTGCATCCATGCTCTGTCCCACTGCTGGTCTTTTTGCATAATAGAATGCATATTTATTGCAATGAGGACACACAAGACCATATTTGATGTCGTCTATAGAATACTTAGATGTGTTTACTAAATTAATCTCAGGAGGTGAAATAACATCATCATCCCAATCACGCCCATCACTTGAAAAGTCAGTAAACGGATTACGCGTAGGTAATGTAAATGTTGCTGTCATAGTACTGTAATTTTACATCAAAATACTTGAAATTAAAACCTAACTTGCTATGTGTTTTTGGAAATGTATTCTTTTGCTTCTTCTTCAATAGAGAACCACTCTTGTGTCTGTACTTTCTTTTGCTTTGTCTTGCTAATAGAAGTTATAGTAACACACCACTGATTAGCTTTCTTCACCCATTTTGGTCCAGCAATTTTAGCTTTTGTCTCTTTATCCATAAGAATATCCTACATTATATTCGGAGCAAAGTAAATAGTTAAGACAAAATTTATTTTGGAAGATCTATGCCAACAAATATGATAAGAAAAAAGCTCGCATATACATAATTTATAAAGTTATCTACAAGAGAAACATCTTGCCAGATTGCTACACTAGTTTTTAACAAAAATAACATACCTAGAGCTAATGATGCAAATTTGATAAATCGTAAAGATTCTAGATTATTTCTCATAGTTTAATTATAGCTTATTCTTTATATAAAGTAAATACCGCCCAGAAAAAACTAAAAGGGGAGAGGGAATCACCTTTCAGAAGATGCTAAGCGGTAAATTTATTATATCAAATAATATAAGGCACTCAGATAAGCTCTAAGACACAATAAATGAGAAGATGAAGTATCTATAACAAAGTTACTATAAATTTATAGGTCGCAGGTCTTGAAGATGCTCTATCCATCTCTCGCTTCCATCTTCCATATGTGCTAATTCATCAAGCGCTCGTAGCCATATTACAGCCCTACCATATGGTGATCTCTTCAAATCATATATCCAACCACTAAATGATCGATGTTTTTTTGTGAAAGTAATTGTTTCGAGTAATTTTGCAGCAACTTTATTCTCTTCTCCTATTGCATCACATACAACTTCAACGTCTAGAGGATTTGCCTCATATGCCGCATATAGAAAACAACCAATTGCCACTTCAATGGGCCAGTTATTGCTGACACAAGCATCAAATATGCGACGAGAGCGAGCATACATAGTAAAATCGCTTTTGTATAGCTTAACTGAAAATTTAGCTGCCATGGCTGCTGGAGCATAGTCTGTGCTTTTGCCCATATTATTCTTTTTTTTCGTTGTCAAGGGGGCCTGATTGCTTTTTCTCTTCTTCACTTAATTCTTCTAATGACTCAGTTTCTTCTTCATTAATATCATCTAAATCATCATATTCACCACGAAGAGCTAAAGTAACTTGTGCAGTAATTTCATTTAATTTTTCTTCTGTCGTTTTTAGATGAGCCCTAAGAACAGCTTTAATCTTTGCTTGTTCTTCTTTTGTGCCCCAAAAAACTACTCCAAAAAGCTCAGTAATTTGTTTTCCATCAATTCTTATTAGCCAATATGTATCTTTTGCTTTGTCTTCAATAGTAACAACATCATGGATATCAGATTTAATAGCTACTAGTTTTTTGAAGAAGCGTTTTATAGTTTCATAATCATCCCAGCCAGAAAATGAAAGTATTCTTTTTTGGGCGTCAAAGTCTGCGGAATAAAAATCTGATACGCGTGTTAACTCACTAATCTTCTTATTTTCTTTCTTCGTAGTAGTTGAGAATTTAAGATCACTTATAGAATAATCTTTGTAGCTATATCCACTCATTTTTATTTCCCTCTTTTCATATAACAGTCATTATTATATTCTACTTTTAGCTTTTTGTAAATAGTTGATTTTTTCTCTCTTCATCTCTTTATTATAAGCGAGCGTCATTGCTTTTTCAATATTTTTAGCTTTATATGTGCGTCCAGTACTTAAAATAGGATTACCAAGTTTGTCTATATCAAAAAGCTCTACACGCACGCTTGAAGTAGGGGAAAGTTCAAATTGTACATAAAATCTTGAAGTCAGCCAACCTAATTGGGCATCAAATGGCATAATGTGCTACCTTAAGATTATTATTTATTTTTGATAATAATCGTCGTATTTAACAGTATTCTTAACTTTTCTAACTGTATATAAAGAAAGCTTGCCTTCAAAAAAGTCAGTTATTTCTTCTAAAGTATAGTCTTGTTCGAACATGTTATGCACAAAGTCAAAAATCTCTTCTGTGACTTTTCTTGGATGGCGTCCTACACTAGGAGTTACAGGAACACGCTCATCTTCTTTGGAAGGCCCTTCTTTTGCAGGCGCTTTTACATCATCAGATTCTACATATGTATATAGAATATCCGCTGTCTTGATAAGTTTAGCATCTGCGGTTAGTGTTGAGAATACAACTTTTTCTATAGTGCATTTGCTTTCTTCAAGCACATCCATCGCACTATTAATTGCTTCTTCGAAAGTCTCCTCAATGAAATTATCTTTGTCCTTTATAATGTCATAAACATTAACAACGGACTTAATTCGTCTCTTAAACATGTCTCCTCCTTTTTTTTAATACTCTAGTGTATTATAACAAGAAATCTGAAAAAGTAAATAGCTAAAGCAGTGCGTCAAGCTCTACTTTGCTAGGAATCTTTTTCACGCCAGCCTTCTTTGCCATTCCGGCAAGAAAAGCATAATCCACATTTCTGTCACCTAGAGAATAAAATGCATTATCACGTCTGGATAATTTGGTAAAATTAGATAGGAACTTAGTAAACGTTTCTTTGGGTTCAGCAACGTTTTTAAGCTTTACATCTGTTTTAATCTTCTTCATACTTCTATTATATCAAACAGAGAAATATAATAAATTAAGGAGCAGCATGATCACACGACAACAGTTTAATAAAAACTTTGATGAATTTGTGGAGTCAATGAGACAAATATTAGTAAATAAGAATTATGATTATACGGCAACAAGCAATGACCCTCTCTTTAATTTTAGACGCGCTGAACAAATGGGTGTTCCAGCGTGGAAAGGCGCATTAGTAAGATTTTCTGATAAAGTATCACGTTTAGAGACTTTTGCACAAAAAGAAACATATGAAGTTAAAGATGAAAGCTTCGAAGATACACTGCGCGATGCTTGCAACTACTTGTTTCTTGTCGGAGAACTATATAAGGAGCACAAAATAAATTATGACAAAAATAATAAAGCCAATAAAAATAGCGATTGATATACAGTCGCTAATTAGCAAGACAATTGAACCTACCACAGAAGATTTATGGAGCTTCGGAGCACGCTCTGGTGCATTAGGCGTTGTTACAGTATTTAGTGATGTCTTCGATTTATATCTTATTAATAAATATTCGAACATAAATAGCAAAGAAATTTTACGTTGGCTAAAAGCTGCACAGATTGATGAATATTTTCGCGAAATCATTCCTTTTGATGAAAACATTAAAGAATTTTACTTGCGACAAGCTATTAATGTTACAATAACTTCTGATAGTACAATGTTAGAAAGTACCAAAAAACTCTCTAACGCTTACTGGCTCCTCGATGTTCATACCCTAGATATTGAAGATCAAATATTTAAGGCAATAAGCTGGAGTGAGCTTCTAAGAGAAATAATAAAACACGCATGGACAGATAGCTATGATTTTAGATACAATAAAGGCTAATTTATCTGGACTTTTCACAAAAAGTCAGAAGGCAAATTACGAATTAAGTGCTGCAGGCAGTGAAGCATCAGGGCAGGAAATACCTGCACAATATTCACCCAATATTCGCTTAAAGATTTATAGAACTCCTACAGCTTTTATGGCTATTAATACGATTGCCAAAGAAATTGCAAAAGTTGACTGGGAAATTGTACCAGTGAAGAGTATTTTAGAAACATTTGGATATGGCGCTAGTGAAGGAAAAGCTGCATCAGTTCTTTCCACAAAAGAGTGGGGTGCACTTTCAAGAAAGTATACAGATGTTTCGCGGAGAAAATTACCACAAGAAACACTTGATCATATTAAAAAAGTTTATCAGCTCTTAAAAGATCCTAATGAAAATGAGGAGAGTTTTACAGAGATTCGTAAGAAGCTAGCAACTGACTTAATGATTCATGACGCCGCTACAATTGAGAAGACATTTAATGGTCTTGGAGAAGTTGCAGAAATATATACAGCCCCCGCACCATATATCAGAATGAATTTTGATAAAAATGGAAAACTATTAGATCCTGCGTATATGCAATATGATCCAGCAATGCCAAAAACTATACTTGCTAAATGGTCAAAGGATGAGCTCATCTATATGATGAATAATCCTATATCAACAAGTATGTATGGTGTCTCACCTATAGATGTTGTAGCTCAAATAATTGCTACACTCGTAAATGCACTCAATTATAATGGCACTTATTTTGAATCTGCAGCTCTTCCAGAAGGATATTTCACTCTTCCTAACTTATCAGCAGTTCAAGCAAAAAGATTAATGCAAAAGTGGGAACAGGACATTAAAGCAAAAGCGCACAAAGTGCTCTTTATGCCAGAAGGTGCAACATGGCATCAATTTAGATTTAACAACTTAGAAATGCAATGGTTACAAGGACAAAAGTTTTATGCTGAAATTGTCTTTGCTGTTCTTGGCGTAACAAAACATGAACTTGGAATGACAGAAGACATAAACAAGGCAACCGGAGAACAACAATCATTTGTTTTCAAGAATAAATCAATCATTCCAATTCTTAATTTACTTTCAGAAAAAATTAATCAAGGGATTATTGGTAAATCTGGATTTGGATATGATGATGTTATGTTTGTTTTCAAGAATGTTGATCTTGCTGACAAAGAAACAATGGACAAGATTCATGATAAAGCAGTAAAATCTGGGCGGATGACAATTAATGAGGCACGAGAAGAATCAGGAAAGATTCCATACCCTCATGTTGGAGATGAACCTGTTATTGCTACATCACAAGGTCTTGTGTTCTTAAAGCAATTTGATATGAAATTTGAAGAGTATAAAGAAGAACACGATTGGCTTTCTGAACAAGCAAAAGAAAATGAAATTCCTGTTGCAGAGATGCGAAGAATCCTTCAAGGCGAACAGAGTAACAATGATATAGATAATAATACAGACAGTCAGCCACAATCACCACCATCTCCATCAGCTGATACAAATCCACCCGTTGATGAATCTAAAAAATCTGAGTGGATTGAGGGATTAGATAAGTTAGCTGAAAAAATTGACGAGACACTAAATGATGAAAAAGCAGACAAAAAAAGTACTGACTCTAATTCGACAGACGATTAAAAGCTTTATTAGAAAGCAAGAAGTGCACGACTGGATGGAGTCAGATGATGCGCGATATACAGACTTGGTAGACGAATATGCAAGACAGCTCTCTGAACATTGGCAAAAAACGCGTGATGATTATATAGGCAAAACAATAGAGAAGGCCTTAGATGTTGACGAGAGTGTTCCGCATTATGACGAAGAGCAGCTAGATTCTTCTCCATATATTGATGGTGCTTTAGCAATTTTAGCTAATGCATTTGGGGCCGCAGTAATAGTTGGATATCAAGAACTTATTGATCGCGGACATAGTGTTGATATACCAACAAATCTTCAAGGATTATTTGATGAGGCTGGAGAAATAAGAAAGTATGCTTGGACAGCACTATCTAATGAGCAAGTTCAAATGGATGAAATTTTTACTACGTATAATAATACTGAAAATGCTAAAGAGCAAATTACTGATTGGTTTGACAAAAATGAGTATCGCTTAACCGATTTAATTATTGGAGGACTAATCTGGTATGGTATTAATTTTGGATTTACTCGAGCGACACTTGAGCAAACCGGAGAAGAAGAATTATTAATATATTGGCTTACAGAAAAAGATAAAAATGTCTGCGAGGATTGTATGGCGCTTGAAGCCGGAAATCCTTATAGTAAAAAAAAGCCACTACACACGCTTCCAGGTGGAGGGAAAACCATTTGCGGAAGTAGATGTAGGTGTGTTGTAGACACAAAAGAAAGAGAAAAAATATGAGTTTAGAAATAACGACTGCATCATTCATTTTTCCTATTGTTGCGTATGCAGCAGGATTTTTGTCTGGCTATGTAGCTCGCGACTATACAAAAGACAAAATAATTGAAACTGGCGGATTAGTTCTTGTCGTCGTTACGTTTGTGTGGGCAGTGTCAATGTTTATTGATATTGCTACACCAGAATACACGACCTCTCCACTTGTTCACGGTCTTATGGGTGCTATTGTAGGTTTCTTTTATAAACCCGGAAAAAGCAATGAAAAAAAGAATAAATAGACAAGCAAAGAAAATAACAAAGAAAATGCATAAACAAGCATTATGTATGCTTGTGTTTAGCGCAGCATTCTCTATACTTGGATATTTTGTGCCTCATATATATTATGAATATTATGATACAACTGAATATCTGACAATACAAACTCCAATTAGAGTTGATAAAGAGACATATAGGCCTGGTGACGAAGCAACGTTGTCATCAACATATACTGCACTAACTGATATTGTTGCAAAATCATATAATAACTGGATACGCATAAACAATGATGGAGCAGTAACAAAAGTTGGAGCCGCAGAAAATATAATCATATATCTAAAGGCAGAAAACGCACCATTTTCTGTTACAGTAACAATTCCAGAATCATTTAAGAGTGGTAACTACTTTCTTTCTGGAATCAAAGAGTACAAAATAAATGGTGTTACAAAACAATATGCATTTGTGACAGAAACGTTTACTGTCACAGAATAATAAGGAGTAGCTATGGTTGGAAGGGGCATTTCACGTTGGGATGAGGATATTCTTCGTGATCTAAAGAGTTTTTGGCATGATAAAGTGAAAATTGATTTTGACATAATAAGTGAACCTTGTATTTTTTTCCAATATAATAACAGCTCGTTTGAAATAGTGTATAAATTAAGCGCCAATGGCAAGTATGTCAGAAATCGTTGGCACTATGTAAAGCGAGCGCATGATGCTATTCTTAGTTGTTGTGAACAAAAATATATTGACGGACACAATACTGAGAACGATAAAAAGAATCGTGAAAACTTCTTAAAACATCGTGATAAAATTAAAAAGCATGGATTCAAAGATGATCTTCCATTAGAAGGAGAATAAATGAGCAAGTTAGACATGGAGTTATACGAAAGTAAAATAGAAGTATTAGGTATGGATTCTGTAGATTTTGTAATCAAGAACGATACATATATTCGTATACAAGTAATTGTAAAAGGTGCAGTAAAAGTAATTCCAAGTGATTTGGTTGATGACATTGCAAAATTAATTGCAAGTTATGATATTGGTAAGCTTATAAAGGAAAAACGTGGACACAACTGATCAATTAACACAAATAAGACAACAGCAAAGGGGCGCAGAAGAAGCTGCACTAGATCTACTTGTTGAAGAAAGTCAGCAAGAGCTCGAAGATCGCTTAGACGCCGCTGATAACGATCCAACTATTAATATACAGCGTGATTAAGGAAAAAAATGGTAAAAATTAAACGTGGAATGAAAAATAAACCTATTATCACTGACGAACAAAAGGCTTCAGAAGAGCCATATGGAACACAATGGCCAAAAGTAATTGGCGCAGCAAGAAATCCAAAAGAAGATGATAAAATTCGTGATTCACGAGGGCTAGTAACTGAAGGCTTATTTTGCCCAAAACAATAATTTTTTAGACATATATATTTATGTCAATAATATAATGAACTATGAACATACAAATTATTTGCGATCAAATACTGAGCCCAAATAACTCTACCATAAAAATTAATGGTAATGAGTATAAGGATGTTAAAAGCTTAAAATTAATTTTGGCACCAGACGGACATGGTCAATTAATTATAGAGCATGGTTCAGAGTTTGTAGAATCGTATGATTCGGAGGACAAAGATGCCAGTGGCGCTTAAAGAGAATCATATAGAGGAGAAATTATGAAAAATAAAGACAAAAAAACAAAAAACACAATGAAGAAATTCCTCTTTTTTACTAAGACATTAAAAGCTTATAAGGAAAAAGATGGCACACGCTATATTATTGGTATAGCATCTTCTACGTCTATCGATCGTGACAATGATCGAATGTCTGAAGCTGCACTACATACTATGAAGTCAACAGCAGAAGCTAATTTGACGCTTTTTACAAATCATGAGTATAGAGTTCCAGATGATTTATTTGGATCTTGTGTAGAAGCTATAGTTTCTGCAAACAAAGATGAAGAACCAATTGTTCTTAAAGCTGAAGAAGATGGTGAAGAAGTATCTATTGCCACATTCTATCCTCAAGACTTCGAAATAAAGATTAAAGTTGTTTCAGACGAAGTTAATCCTCGTGAAGGTCAACTATATAAGGCTGTCGAAGAAGGTGTAAGTCTTGGATTTTCAATAGGCGGAGCGGTTAAGAAGCTTAAGACAGTAAAAGATGTTGTTACTAATACAGTGCACACACTTATTGACGCTATTGATCTTTATGAGATCTCAATTGTTGGAATTCCATCAAATGTAGATGCAATGAATTTAGCTATTGCAAAATCAATTAAGGGAGTAGACGCACCTGAAATTACGACCGATGAAGTAGAAAAGATTATAGAGAAGAGTGAAAAGGCTGAAGACAAAGAGCACTCACTTAAAGATGCTAGTAAACGTATTGTTCAAGAGCTTAAAAAATGTTATGACGAATATTGTTATAGCGAACCAACAGCTGCAGAAAAGGCAGAGCAAGAAAGAGCTGATCAAAATTGGGCACGCGCTCAAGCAGAAAATGTTCTTATGTCAGCTGGTGAAAAAGTAAAAGTACTTGATGAAGACGATGATGTTATTCATATATCCTCACACACATGGGATATGGAATGGAAAATGTCTGAATTAAAGGATACTGACTTACAGGCAGAGCATCTTAAGAAACATCTCAAGAAACTAGAAAAAACAATGAAGGAAGATAGCGATGCCTAGCGATATTGATGCAGAAGAATTAAGCACAATTTCAACTGAACATGAGTTCATGCGAGTTGGTGATCCTGTGCCAGTAAATAGGTTTGACAAACACGATTTACATATTACAGAGCATAAGGAATTAAGAAAAACCCTTGAAAATAAAAACGCAGAAATTTATACTCAATTGTTTATCGATGTTTTAGACGCGCATACAGCTCTTCACGAAGATATGAAGCGCTCAATATGAACATTTTATTAAAAGAATATTAAACTATATTTATAATATAACCAGGAGGAAATCATGAAAAATGAAGACGTGCTGAAAGAAGCTAAAGAAGCTCTTGAAGCAATTACTGCTCTTAAAGAAGGCAAACCAACTGAAAAACCTGAAAAGGAAGTTGAAGAAGTTGTCGAAGAAGCAGAAGAAAAAGTTGAAGGTAAAGAAGATGCTGAGGCTGAAAAAGCTGAAGAGGTCGAAGAATCTAAAGAAGAGGAAAAGCCTGAACTTAAAAAAGACAAAGTCGAAGAAAAGAAAGAAAAAGCTGAGAAATCAGTTGATCTTGAAAATTCTAAAGAACTTATTTCAGGATTGAAAACTCTTACATCTATCGTTGAAGCTCTCATAAAAGATGTCGAAGCTCTTAAGGCTGCTAAAACAGCAAAAAAGAGTGTAGTCACTGAAGAAGAGAAT
>SDBV01010897.1_pt1 | contig 11870 bp, 25 predicted proteins | sample 2277081 | NCBI WGS metagenome assembly SDBV01 (sample SAMN10402039, study PRJNA504765) | marine sediment metagenome | isolation source: marine sediment core GS10_PC15, 223 cmbsf | place: Arctic Ocean: Southern Knipovich Ridge | collected 2010
GGAGTTGATTATTGCCCAGGGATATTCCCAAAATCTGCTGAAACCCAATCCATCTGCATAATGGTTGTTGCCTTCTAATATTGTCAGATCTGCTTTTGTAGTTGCCTTGAAGATTTTTAGCATCTCTGCGCTTATTTTTTTGTATTCCGGCAACTCATACTCTTTATCTGCTGCGTATTTGTTTATTGGCATTTATACCGCCTCTTTATTTTTTTATTCTATCATTCCATAACATCATTGCAATAGCAGTAAATGCATAACCTGTCTTGTCTGATGGTTTTATATCATCTATTGCCTTGTCAATGTATTTCTTAATATCTTTATTAGGGTATGCTTCGATTTAAATCGCCTCCAATAATTTTGTCTAATGTACGTATTTCCTACGATGGACTGCTTTTACATACAATTAATCTTATCAGGACACTTCCTGCATTTGCTTTGTCTTTTATCACCATCACCGATTCCATCAGAGCAGTCTTTCGTAGAACTGCTATTAGATGTCCCCTCTTTTGAGGGCGAAAGGTGGCGTTCCGTCAAAAACTTCTTAATATTTTTTTGTGATTCAATGATTCCTTTTGAAAACTCATCATCATATTCTGGAAGTATTAAATTATCAATATCATCTATTACTTCTTTCTTTGCTAATCGTATAGCATCCAAAATATTTTTTAAAATCCAAAACCTTTTTATTGGTGTAAGTCTTATTACTTCTTGGATTATTTTATCATTTCCCTGAAATTGTGGAAATTCCTTTTTCTCTGGATATTTATTTTTGTATAACCATGGTTCCATTTATATCGCCTTCAACAACTTTTCAACTCTATGTTTATAAGTATGCTCTTTCAAAACTCTTTTATAAGCTTTTTCAGCAATTTCCTCTCTTAATCTGGCATTAGCTAAATAATAATCAATCTCGCTGTGATAAGTTTCAACATTTGTACACATAACAATCTCATCTCTATTAAAAAACTCATTAATCTCCTCAACATAATCCGAAACCTGAAATGCCTTGCATGCAGCAATATTAAAAACCCTGCTAATGACATCAATACCTAAATTCCTGCTATGAGGCTCATGCAAGGTTAAGTTTACTTTTGTAGAGCAGAAAACATCCCTGTCAGCACCAAAAGGCAATGCGCCTGAGCTTAGGTTTCTACTAGGTGGCCATCCCCATTCTCCCCATATCTTCAGGTCATATTTTTTCTTTGAACCCCCATCACAATCAGGACAATCTTCTAAATCATAACCCTCTGTTCCACTTACAGCAGATTTAATTTCACCTTTGCCATCACATTTAGGGCATCCCTTTAGAGGTAAAATATATTTGTCTATGCCTATTGCTTTTTTAGGCCAGTAATTTCCAACATAACTTAGATCACAAGAATATTCTTTTTTAGCCTCAACAGGATAATAAGTTGTTGTGTCAGCTGCCAAAGGAAAGCTTATAACATTAATGCCATTATCCTTCCACTTGTGGTAAAAATTATCTGCATTTTTTTGGGTATAGTTTGTAATTATTCCCTTGAAATTATTTATCTTCTTGACTATATCGGCTTGGTCCTGCGTGGCTGACACCAAAAGCATATCCTTGGTTGTATCAATATCGCACCAAGGATAAGACCAAGCTACCACTTTTATAGAGGGATGATCATTAAGAAAGTTGATATTAACTTCGTTTAAATTACCTGGATTAGTTAAAGTGTTTAAATTAGTAAAAAGTAAGTCCGGCTCAAACTCTATAAATAACTTTTCCATATCCTTGCCGTCCCACATCAATACATCATGGCCAGCTTCCACAAAGCCGTTTCTTATTCCTATGCCTAGGTATTTCCCTGCTCCAATCTCGCTTTTACGGTAGATTATTTTCATTTTTTCTTTTTTAGTTCATATAATAATTTTTCATATTGGAATATTGATTTAATTAATTCCATAGGGTTGTCACAAGTGATTCTATCTATGACTTCTCCTTTATCATTAATTTTTTCATATTTATATTTCATTTCTCCACCAGCATAATTGTTTCATTATGTTTTGTTTTGCTGTTTCTATTATCAATCAAAAATTTAACTTTTCTCGGTGAGTACAGCTTTTCATAATCATGATTAAATGAGGGTGGGTTATCTTTATCTGCATCTATCATTGGAGCTTCACTTATATTTTTATAATAACAATCCTCGCTATGGATAATGTATTTTTTGGCTACCCTGCTGATTTCATTAATTGCTTCTTTAATATTTTTTGGTGATATATGCTGCAATACATTATTAGTAAACACCAAATCTATAGTGTTGTCATCCATACTTATTTTTTTGGAAGTGCTGTCAAAGAAAACAATACTTGAATCGACGTTATAATGAGTAGATTTTTGCAGTACAAGAGGGTTGATATCACATCCATAAAATTTTTTATCCGGAAAAATAATCCATAAGTTCCTTAGATTTTTACCAATTCCGCATCCAACTTCAAGAACAGTATCAAAGTTTAATTTTCTTATTTCATTGTATAATTTGATATGAGTATGTACTATAGTATAGTTTATATCAGCTACTTTGAGATCAGCGTCTGTTCTATTTGAAGGATTTATTTGTTTCCAGTACCTTTCATCATCATATTTTTCTTTCATTTTTCCTTATGCTTACACCTATGGAATCCCATACTTCTCCTCGGCAATTACTTTTAATTCTTCTTGCTTGCCTTTGTTCTGTTTTCTCTTTTTTTCTATTTCTTCCTGCTGTTCCCAAGATAAGCCTAATTCCTTTTGCTTAAATTCTTTTTTTGTCATTTTTCAAACTCTTTCATATTCCTTTCCTTTGATTTTATTAACTCTTCTGATATATTTGATTCCGGACGTATGCCCAATTACTTTCTTTCTGAAGCCTGGCCTGTTGGCTCTTATTGGTTTGCCTCTATTCCTAATGCTTCTTGACTTTCCTCTTGCTGTTCTTTTTGCCATTTATTTTCAGTATGCAAATCTTTCCATAATAACCCTTGGATGCTCCCCGATAAAAGGAACTGTATTAACTTTTTCTTCAGGCCTTACAACATTATTTTTTCCCTTTAGTCTGCCATAATGATAGTAAAGTGTTTTAAGGTGCAATACTCTTTTATCAACAAACTTGTTCAGCCATTCCTTTTCATTTTTTACATACCACATCTCATTAGGCCAGTCTCCTCTATATTCCACTTTTGAAGCCCTGACAATCCTGTTTGCAGGCGATTGTATTGGAGTAACAACAATAGTATGTAGATCAACAAAATCATAAAAAGGCATTGTAATGGCCTTAGTATGCTTAGGAATGATTTTTAACAGCTCATAAAGCTCTTCCCATAATTCAGCTGGCCATACCTCATCATCATCAATTATAACAGCCCATTCAGTCTTTGTTTCTGAAAGCATTTCATTTCTTAGCTTTGTCAATTCCGGTATTCCTGTTTTCCATTCACCCTTGAAAGGGCCTACTTGCTTGAAACTTATCTTTGCTGCATGATAGTGATTAATAAAACTATTAATAATGTCAACAGTCTTATCAGTAGAGCCAGTATCAACTATTTTTATTTCCTTAACTTTGCCAAGCAAAGATTTTAAAACCTGCTCTATAAACATCTCTCCGTTCTTTACTATTGTGTGTGAGGTTAGGTTATTTTTCATTTACTTTGTTTCTTTTTTTACCGAAACCTTTCCTATCCGCATATTTATATCAAAAGAAAATGTCATATTTTGTTTATCCAGTTGAGCAATATCTTCTTCAGTAAGTGATATCTCTACATCAGCAACCTTCGCATATTCTTCCACATTCCTTTCATTTATAATTTTATGTTTCATTTTTTCACCTTCTTAAACTTAAATTTACATTTATGCTCTATACTAAAAAATAAATACAAAAATTTGTTCCACCAGGTAAATTCCTCTCCACACTCCGGGCAAAAGCCTAAACTTATATTCATTTCAATGCTTTCTTTACCTCTTTCTTTGTTTTTTTGATAAGCGGCTCTGTTATTTTTTTCATAACTTCAATAATCTTTTCGCTTTTCACAGGGACTTTTCCCATTGTATAGCCTAAGCAAAAGCTAATAGTGATTATATCATCTTGACTTAGGTTTGGTTTCATTTTTTCCTTTCATCCCCTATCAGTAAGTGGTACATAATAAGTAAAACCCCGCTTCCTATAAGTATTACTCCAATTAAATATAAACAAACAACTGTAAGAACATAAAGATAAGTAATTTCAACATCAATTTTTAAAGATAGGAAAAAAGAATACTCTCCTATTAAAAAAAGTATGATTCCATAGAGTATATATTTATTTTTCATTTTTTATTTTCCTTAACCCAAAATTTCCACCATTTGCGTTTGTAATATTTACAATCATTATTTTTATTATGTTGCGAACATTCAATTAAGTCTTTCTTATCATATGTAAGAGTTAATCCGACTGCTTTTATGGTATCATTAGGGTCACAATAAACTTTAACTTTTACTGAACCAAAACCCCTTTCTGTAAAAGTTGCCGCCTTATAATGTTTACAATTCTTACATTCATTCATTTTTCCACTCGTACATTTACCATCTCTCTCGCTTTCTTCAAATTTTTATCAAAGAAGAATGGTCTTGGCTCTGAGCCAAAAAACTGTGCTAATTCTTTGTTATCCATTGAATACAAAATATCGTTTTTTACTTTGCTTGTCATAATTACAAACTTAGCATGCTCATGCATGTAAAGCTCGTCTTCATAACCATAACCAAGCATATTGCAGATAAGGTGCATAATGTAAATCATTTCTTTTTTATTCACTCTTTTCTTCTTTAATTGTTTAACAAAAGGAAAATAAACAGGCTTAAAGCTGTCTAACCTCTTCAAAAACTTTTTTATATCCTTAACTTGCGGAGCAGAATAATTAAATTTGCTTCCTTTGAATTTGTGTTTTATCATTTTATTTTCTTTTCTTTAGTGTAATTCCTATTAATCTAAAAAGTATCCATATCTGTATTTTATATATTAATAATTTAATATAGGAATATATTAATAATTTAATTTTACCTAATATTTTCATTTTTTCTTCATTAACAAAACAATCTTACTGAGTATTTCCTTTAACTTTTCCATAAACTCCTCTTTTCTATCTCCGTGAAATTCCAACAGCCTTATCTCCATCAGCAGATCATCTATTTCTTTTTCTGTTGCCATTTTTTAACAAATTCTTTGTCTTTCTCTTGCGTTTTTTGTATAGCCATAGCAACATATTTATTTGTTTCTTCAGGCTTGTCAATGCTAAGGTTTTTATGTATCCTGTACTTGGAAAGTACTTTATCTAATTGCAGCATTTGGTATTTTTTGCTTATCCTCAGCCACATATCCCTGTCTGATGCAATTTTTATTTTTTCATCAAAATTGCCAACATCATCAAAAACCTCTTTCCTGATCATAGCAATTGAAGAATTTATAACATGATCTTTCAAGAACATCTCATGCGTTACAAATCCAGCAACCATATTCATCTTTCCCTGCTCTTTTCCGTCTTTATCTATTGTTATTGAGTTGCCTGAAACAACTGCAACATGTGGGTTACTCTCCATAACCAATACCTGCTCTTCTATTCTTTCCGGCAGGGAAATATCATCATCGTCTTGTATAGCAATGTATTTTCCTGTGCACAACTTCAAAGCCTGGTTTCTTGCTGTTGGACATCCCTCGTTGATTCCATTTACAGCCAAATTAGTGGCTATCTTATCTTTTACAGATTCAAACATCTTTTTTATTATATGAACGCTCCCATCCTCACTTCCATTATCAACAACAACAATCTCAATATTAGGATAAGTCTGCTTCAAAATAGAATCTATTGCTTCTTTCAAATATTTCTTCCTGTTATGGCTTAAAATCATCACAGAAACCAAGGGCTTGTCCTCTTTAGTTGACATATCAAACCTATTAATGACTTTAATCCATTTAGGGAGGATATGCTTGCCCCAGTTGAACTTGCTCTTTATGTATTCAATGCCTTTCCTGCCCATTTCTTTTCTTAGCTTTGCATCCTTATACAGCTTTGTCATTTGTTTTGCTAAATCAATCTCATCAACTAAAGCTTCATCCTCATATATGGGATTTGTCCAGAAAGCCTTTATTTTTGCTGTTAATCCTGCTTTGCTTTCCTTGATCCATTGGGGCATTGCACTAAAATCAGGAGCAATGCATGGCTTACCAACTGCCATTGATTCCAAAATAGGAAGGCAAACAGATTCACCATAAGAAGCTGTAACAAAAACATCCATATAGTTATACATCTCATTCATCTGTTCAGGAGGCAAAGTAAGGTTTTTTTTGTGGTTGGTGGTAAAAAAAACATTTTTTATTCCATGCCTTGCCTGCAGGACATCAAGAGGGGTTCCCTGGGCTGAGAATGGATCCGTATGGCAATGTAGGATTGTGTTTTCTTTTGCATCCGGATTGTTCTCAACAAATATTTTCCAGGCATAAAACAATCCGGGATAATTCTTCTGGGACATTTGATTTACTCCAACAGCCAGAAAAACGCATTTATTTTCCGCTCCATGCCTCCCTTTCTTGATTTCATCAATTTCTTTTTGAGGCAAAGGCCTGAATACATCCGTATCAACGCCATGGTAAATTTTATCAACTATCTCGAAGCCTGCTTTGTTTAATTCTTCCTTAGCAAAATTTGATGGAGCAATTAATGTATCGGCATTTGTAAACATCTGTCTTGCGTTAAAGGCTATTGGTGTTGCATTTACAGTAGCATGACATATCCATTTTACATTTGTCTTCCTTACAACATTTGCAACATAAGCAAAGCTGGGGTGTATAACATCAATAAATGTAATTAATATCCTAATGTCAAACATCCTTATATACATTTCCAGAATATCAGCACCATACATATCATCCCCAATAGGCAAAATCTCAAATCCATAAGGATAAGTGTCTTTACCGCATTCAGAACATTTAAATTGTGATTCTCCAAAACTCTGCAATCCAAGGCCCTTAACATCATAGCCCAGCTTTGTAAGCCTTTGCCCTAAATTCCTGTGCAATAAACCATATCCAGTCCCAATGTTCGGGGAAGCTGCCATTATCAGTATGCTTGGTTTTTCTTGTTTCATTGTTTCACCTTTTCTTTTAGTTTGTCGATAACTTTTCCAATTGATACTACACCATAGGGTACATATTTTTCTATTTTATCTTTATATTTTTTTTCAAAATTCTCAAAAAACATTTCCTCAAAGTCCTTTATTGCCTGCTTTGCTTCTTTTCCTTCGAGGTCTTGTAGTTTTTTCATTTCAAATCCTCGTCTGTTATGTTGAAAATACATTTAAGAACAAATATTATTGGTTTAACTTTTGATTTATCTAAATAATATTTTTCGTATCTTTCATCTGTTTCAGGTAGCCCATTACTTAATGTTGTTTTTTCTAATTTCAATTCCTTAATCCACTTAATTACTAATTGTCTTAATAATCTGCAAGTTGAATTATCAAAACTAAATGCATACTTATTTTCCAAATCCCTCAATGTCATTAATTTTTCTTCATTCATTTTTTATTATCCTTACAAAATCCTATACTTTGATTTTTAATTATATAACAAATTCTATATTCATAAAAAGATTTGTTAAATACATTTAGATTTGCATAATAATATTCCCTCTTTAATTCTGCTGTTTCATTATCAAAGTAAAGATTTGTAGTTTCATAAATCAGTACATCAAGCATTGCACAGTCGGTGTAAGTCCAATAATACACACCAAAGTCTACTGATATATTTTTAATAATTTCACAATCCACCTGAATACGAGGTAATTTATAAATTAGCTCTCCCATTTCTAATGATGTATCTCTAAATAATGTATTATCAATTGAGATTATATTAGGGCTATTATTTACAGGTAATTTTTCATTTGTATATTCTTGGCATCCGCTAACACATTCATCATATACATACAAAGTTTTATCACAACCACTAATAATCAAAACCATTACAATTACAAATATTAATATTATTTTTTTCATAATCGTTGTCCAGAGGGTACCATAGGCTTTAGCCTGTTGGAGGAATCTGGACTTGCTACATCAATCATCTTTAATATATGCCATATAGGAATATAATGTCCATTCTTTTCACATAGCCTAATATTATCCATTAACATACTTTGAAATTCTCCAATTGGTTGAAGAGCATTGATAATCTCTTTTCTTGGTCTGTTCAAAGTGTATTTGATATGATACTTTGCAGATTCAATATATTTCCAAATATATTGGGATTCTCCCTGCATCTCTGCAAACTCTTCAATTTCTGCGATTAATTCTTTTGTATCCATTTTTAAAAGCCCCTATCTTTAGATGGTGGGATTATGTTACTTTCCCTCCAATTTTTCACAGTATATCATATATTTACTAATTACTAAGGTTGAATTGATACACTCCATGAATATAAATCTGCTTTTATCTTGAAGATTTATTTCCATGTAAGCTACTTTTGAGTAATCTGCTGGCAGAGTAAGAATTCCTGCAATTAATTCTGAATAGTTTATTGGAATTATGTCAAGTGTAATGTTTTCTGAAACTGATTCATTTGTAATATTTTTTTCTGTAACTGTAGAAATATTTAGATTAGGTATATATTGTTCACAACCACTGGGATATATTCCATACTGGTCTTTTTGACAACAAACTTCAGAAGCATATACGCAACTTGGTGGATTATCCCAATAATTATCCTGTTCATCTTTTATTTCGCCTGTAACATCAGCACATAATCTATTATAGCCTTCGATATCATGTTCATAAGACCAATTATATCCGTAATTTGTATTCAAATCCTCAATAGATTTCATATTGTCTAATGTCAAATCTTTAAGTTCCTCACATTTTGATAATAGTAAAGGATTAAGTTTACACCCAACCACCACAACCATCAACAATCCAATAATCCCAATCAATGTTATTAGTTTCATTTAATCACAATATGTTATTTGAGTAAATCTATCAATACAATAATAACTAACAAAGTTGTAAAATAATAATGGTTTTTTAGAATTGTACCATTTAGATTCTTCATTAATTTCTGCGGATGTCCCAACTATTATTTTAGTACATTTACTTTCGTTCTTAAAATGTTCTGAAGCAATAAACTTAGCATAAGTAACTCTTGTTTCAAGATATGTAGAATTGATTTTCTTGAAATCATCATCATAAGATATCATTTCCACTGCTTTTTCTACTATACCCCTTTCTTTTTCTGTTCCAGTAGTTAATGATTTGATACTAAAATTGCCAGTAAGATTTGTGCAATTTCTCTGAACCATGAATGTTAAATTACCTGTAATGTTTAAATTACCAGATATAATAAATTCACTTACATTATTCGCATCAGAAGTTTTTTCAGTATTTTGATTACACCCCATAGTAATCAACACTACAATTACAATTAATAATATTATTAATTTCATTTTTTCTTTTTGCAATTCTCTTGATGTTTTTTTATTCTCCTTATATCAACTTCAGGATCGCCTGTTCTTGGAGGTATTCCTTCAAATGTCTTCTTTACTGCTTCAATAAATTTTTTCATTTTTTCTCTTCTTTTGCCTTATAGTCCAAGATTTAATCCATCTAATGTTTCATCTTGATTTCTTCTTTTGGAGTTACAGGAGTATTTTCTTCCTTTCCTTCAGGTTTTTTCTCTTCTTTCTTCTTCTTTTCTTTGCTGTAAAGCGAAGTTATGAATTTTGAAATTTCTTTTAGGCATCCGTTGCTAAATCCTACATCCGGATCATCACCATACAGCTGCCAATGCATCCACTTGCCCATTCTTGCTTTTCTTATCTCGCCAACTTTTTTATTATAGATGATGTTCCATACTTCATATACGCCTTTTCCTACGTCATAAAATTCTGTGTATTTATTTTTGGTCATTTTATCCAATGTGGCCCTTCATAAGATTCTCCTATTGATTCGTAATATTCTTTTTCAAATTTTATTGCACTTTCTTCGTTATCACAAACCACAGTTCCTCCAAGACATAATACTTTTCCTTTATTGTGTCCTTCTTTAACTTTTTGCATTTTAGTTTGCATCCTCAATTTTAACATTATGTTTGTATTCTTCTCTGATTTTCGCAAGCCTATCTTTTTCTTCTTGAGGTAAATCTCTTGGTTTGATATATTTTCCTTTCCATTTAGTTTCTGAGTAATAAGTAGTTCCTTGTGCATGGAGATAGTTCTCAGTTGATTCTTCGTATGCTTTCTTCCTTTTAAGTAATTCTAGAGATTCATTGACTTGAATTCCTGAACCTAACATACTACCGGCAAACCCACAATAAGGACACCAATATTCTGCCCCCATAAATGCAAAAGTCCAAATTAAAGGTACTCTATAATCTTGATGTTTTGCACAAATCTTTATTTCCTTTTTTTCTTCACTCATTTTCTATCACTATTTTTTTCCCATCAATTTTAACAGCAACTACTGTTGAAGTTAAAGGGAATGCAGAATCAGAAGCGATCTTGTTTGGAATATAAACCATCTTTCCCCCACGCTTCCAGTTATACATCTTTGATTTTGCTTCTAACATTTTGAAAACACCAAAAATATTATTTTATTGATCTTCAACTTCCTCCAGTATAAGGCACTAAAGTTATTGTCTGGTTGTTTGTAGTTATTTGGGTAAAGCCGTTAATCTGCAGGTCATTTACAATCTTAATAACAACATCCTGTATGGCAGTATTATAACCTGAGTCAAAGCCTTCACTCCTGTACTTGTCAATTATTTTGTTGCCTATAAAAACAGTACTGATAACTAAGATTATCAAAGACAAGATTATTATTGTTATTGTTTTATTGTCCATCTTTATTCACCTTCCTTCTCATTTTAACTTATGTTTAAAGTATAAGTTTAAACATCTATTTAAACTTTTCTATTTTCTTTTAGAAATATATATAAATAGTATCTGCACAGTGCATAGTTAAGTGTGCAAAACAGTAAACTGTGAATAAAGAACTAACTTCTCAATCTCATTATCTTCTTCTGCTTTTCAGGACCAACACCGCCAACCTTAAATGACTTGTTCTTTATTGCTTTTTTAATGTTATCCAGTGACTTGTACTCTTCAAGAATTTCATCAGCAATCTTTTCAGCAAGGCCATTAATTGCGACCAAACGCTCTCGTAAAGATTTCTTGGATTTTTTTTTTAACTTGTCAGCTAAACCCTCTTCTTTTTCTTTTGGGGGTGAGGGGGGCTTTTCTTTTTCTTCTTTCTTTTCTTTGATTTCTTTATCTTTTTTTGCTCCTTTAACAAAAATCATCCCTAAAACAGAATATGGCTTTTTAATCTTAAGTTTTGAGAAATCACACTCGCCAAGATAAGGAATGCCTGCTGCTTCCTCAATTTCCCTATGATAAAGGCCATCAACAGTTGTTATAACCAACAATCCCCTTGGCTTCAAAACCCTAACCATCTCTTTTACTGCTCTCCTGACCTCATCTGCATTATTCATATTTTCTACTACATTGATGCAAAAAACCCTGTCAAAATGGTTGTCCGAGAATGGTATATGCTCTCTTGCATCTGCCTTCTTGACAGTAAAGTTATATTCTGCGTTAAATCCCTCATCACAGCCCCATAAACCATCTTCTACGCAGCCAGAACCATCATAATCAACCCCATGTGCCTTGCAGCCAATAACTTTGCCTAAATAGGGCAGAAATGGCGCTCTGCCGCATCCAACATCCAGAACCTTCATATCCTTGCTGACTTTGGAGTTGATTATTGCCCAGGGATATTCCCAAAATCTGCTGAAACCCAATCCATCTGCATAATGGTTGTTGCCTTCTAATATTGTCAGATCTGCTTTTGT
>SDBV01010898.1_pt1 | contig 11866 bp, 8 predicted proteins | sample 2277081 | NCBI WGS metagenome assembly SDBV01 (sample SAMN10402039, study PRJNA504765) | marine sediment metagenome | isolation source: marine sediment core GS10_PC15, 223 cmbsf | place: Arctic Ocean: Southern Knipovich Ridge | collected 2010
GGGTCCAGAAGATCCTCCCAGCGGGGATCGTCATCCTCGGCGTCCAGTGTACCGCCCGGGAAAACAAAGGCGCCCGCGGCGAAGCCCACGTCTGAGCGGCGCCGCACGAGCAGCACTTCCGGCCCGCTCTCGGTATCGCGGATCAGGATGACAGCCGCAGCCGGGCGCGGAGTGGGTGGTACCCAGCTGGGGCCTGCCGCCTCCGCCGCGGCAAGATTGGCTGCCTCGTAGGCCGCCAACTCCTGGGCCGCCAATCGGTACCGCCGTTTCATCTTACTGCGCACTCCCTCAAGAACGGGCGGATGGCCGCCATCAAGGGCTCCAGCTCCTCCACAAAGGGGACGTGACCGCTGTTTTCCAGAACCACGAGTCGCGAGCGCGGGAGCGTCGATGCCAGTTCCTCGGCCCACTCCAGAGGGATGGGGTCGTGGCGGCCATGGAGGATGAGAGTCGGGATCCCCAGAGCAGCAGCTCTCTTCTTCAACTCATCCTCGTACCCGGCCAGGCTGTCCCAGGTGGCTGCCTCCGCCTGGCCCTGTACGACGAAGGGCGTCAGATCCCGGGCAGCACGGGGGTCCCGGAAGTAGGCGGCCACGCTGATCTCGAAGCGCCGCTTCCGATAAGCCTCCGGATCCGACTCACGCAGCCCCGACGCTTCCAACTCGTTGCGCAACTGCGCCACAGCTGCGGAATCCATTCGCGCATCGAACTCCGCCTTGAATCGCGCCTGATAGTCGCCCCAGCCAGCCGCAGGATCGACCAGCACCATGCAAGAGACGTGGGCCGGATGCTGTGTAGCATGAAGCAGAGCGAGCAGCCCACCCCAGGAGTAGCCGAGGAGAGTCACGGAGTCGAGGTCCCACGCGGCTCTCAGCAGCTCGAGGTCGGCGACATGATCGCGCCAGCCGATATCTCTGGGACGCGGCACTTTCGAACGACCGCCACCCCGCTGGTCGTAGAAGTAGAGCTGAAACTCATCGGCGAGACGGTCGAAGCCTGGAATCAAGTAATCGTGCTGGGCGCCGGGTCCTCCGTGGAGCACAACCACCCGCGGGCCATCGCCCATCTCCCTGACGAAGAGCTCGACACCTTCTCCGCGCACGGTGTACTGACGCTCGCGCGCTTTGGGTCCGTTGAATCCCGGAGTCATCTCGTCTATGTTTCGCACTGATGAAATCGATCTCAATCAGCCAAGCTCCGGGGCGGCGAAGCGGCGCCTATTTTTGGGCCGCGGCTTTATCGCTGGCAGTCTTCGGAGTTGCCGCACCGGCAACCGCCTCCAGCCAGAGCCTCAGTGCCGATACGTTGCTGGCCCACGTCCGCTACCTGGCCAGCGATGCGCTGGGCGGCCGGGAGGCGGGTGAGCCAGGCGCTGATAGCGCGGCAGCTTACATCGCACGTCGGATGGAAGCCTATGGTCTGACGCCGCTGGGCACCGAAGGCTATCTGCAATCGTTCGAGATCACAACCACCATCAATATATCGGGGCAGAGTCAGCTCATCCTTCAGACGCCGGACGGATCGCGGCGCTTGGAGCTGTACCGGGAGTGGCTACCGTTCAGCTTCTCGAGCCCGGGAAGAGTGCGCGGCCCAGCCTTCGCGGCGGGTTACGGCCTCGACGCGGAAAGCTTTGGCAGCTCACCCGGCGCGGACCTGAGCGGGAAAGTTGTGGTGATGAGAGGCGGTGCGCCCGAAGGATTCAATCCCCATTCAGGCGCCGACGCGACGCCTCGTTTCAAAGCGACGAGCGCCCGGCATCACGGTGCTCCCGCAGTTATCGTCACCGTGCCGAATGTGGTCGTGCCGCAGGCGGGTAACCCACCGCAGGCGTTGGGCATCCCGGCGGCCCAGGTGCTGGAGAACGCCGAGATTCTGGCCTTGCTGGACTCCGACGAGCTGATCATCACGCTGGACGCGGCCCTGGAGCCCATCCGGGCGCGTGCCTATAACGTCGTGGGCTTCGTGGCGGGGAGGGACCCGGCGCTCAGGGATGAGGTGATCGTCATCGGCGCGCATTACGATCACCTGGGGATGGGTGGGCCGGGCTCTCTGGCTCCCGAGGCGCACGAGCCGCATAACGGCGCCGATGACAACGCCTCCGGCGCGGCGTTAACGCTGGAGCTGGCCCGCTACTTCAGCTCTCAGGAGCACGAGCGGCCGGCGCGCAGCTTGGTCTTCGTCACTTTCAGCGCCGAAGAGATGGGGTTGCTGGGCTCTGAACACTTCGTCGAGCGTACACCCATCGCGCTGGAGCGTATTTCGGCCATGATAAATTTCGACATGGTCGGCCGCCTGCGCGACGGGAAGCTGCAGATCTTCGGGACCGGTACGGCCCAGGAGGTTTCAGACATCCTCGATTCCCTCGCGGCGAGCAGTCCGCTGAGCCTGACGAAGACCGCGGACGGTTACGGACCGAGTGACCAGACGTCCTTCTACGCCCGGGGCATCCCGGTCCTGCATCTCTTCACCGGCGTCCACTCGCAGTATCATCGACCGGACGACGACTGGGAGCTGATCAACGCGGAAGGCATGGCGGAGGTCGCCGGATTCGCGCTCGCCCTCATCAAGGCACTGGGAGACCGGCCGCAGGGTCTGACGCCGGTCCGACAGAGCCGTCCCACCGCCGGGGGCGGTGGGGGTTACGGTCCTTACCTCGGCACGATCCCCGACTTCGGCGACGTAGAGGGCGGCGGCGTCAGGCTGACCGGGGTGCGGACGGACAGCCCGGCGGAAGGAGCAGGGCTTCAAGGTGGGGACGTGATCATCGAGTTCGCCGGCAGGGAGGTTTTGAATCTTTACGACTACACCTACGCATTGCGCGCACATGCCCCGGGCGATACCGTCTCGATCAAGATCAAGAGGGACGGACGAGAGTTGGAATTGACGGCGGTGCTGGGCCGCCGCCAGTGATACATCACGGTGTTTGAGGAGGCGTTCCATGTCAGTAGATCTTCCCAACAAGGACAAGGCGATCGAAGCGCTGAACAAGGCTCTCGGCTGGGAGCTGCGGGCGCAGGCCATGTATTCCCATTACGCAGCATACGTTAAAGGGCTCGAGAGCCTGACTCTGATCGATCACTTCAAGGCGGAGGCGGCCGAGTCGGTGGGCCACGCCGCGACGGTGCGCGGGATCATCGCCGACCTCGGCGGCGCAGCGATGACTACTCGCGACTCGAGGGAGATCGTCAACACCGAGGATGTGAAGACGATGCTGGAAGAGGCACTGAAGACCGAGCAAAAAGCGGCCGCATCCTACACCGAAATCCTGCCGCTACTGAAGGGTTACGATCCGTTCTACCACGACGTGCGCCACATCTTGATAGACGAGATGCGAGCGGTGGTAGAGGCCGAGAGCCTGCTGGGTCGTTAGCCACCTCAGGCGCGACCGATCAATCAGGAGCGATGAGCAGCGTGGCGGCCGGTACTCAGACCGATATCATTCCGACTCTCAACTACGACCTGTTTCCTGATATCGAGCAAGTCGAACGGGCAGGTCGCAGGACCACTGGCACCCTGCCGTCGCAAATGCTGGAAGCTCTGGTGGAGCAGGGGGCCATCCGCGCCGCCAAACCCTTCGCCGAGGAGCAGATCCAGCCGTCGAGCTTCGATCTGAGACTGGGCCCTGTAGGCTACCGCGTCCAGGCGAGCTTCCTTCCGGCCGGCCGCCACACCGTGGAAAACAGGCTGAAGCAGTTGGTGATGGACGAGATCGACCTGCAAGAGCCCACTTTGTTCGAGAAGGGGTGCGTGTACGTCGTTCCGCTGCTCGAAGAATTGCGCCTTCCGCGCGATGTTTATGGCAAGGCGAACCCACGCAGCACCACCGGCCGTCTCGACATCTTCACCCGCCTGATCGCTGACTACGGGACGGAGTTCGATCGCGTCATAGCCGGTTACTGCGGAAAGCTCTATGCCGAGATCGTGCCGCGCACGTTCGGCGTCATACTGCAAGAAGGCATTCGGCTCAATCAATTACGCCTGCTGCGCGGGCGTCACAAGCAGGGCGATCCAACTCTCGCACGGCTCAACGAAGTCGAGCCGCTGGTATACAACGAACAGGGGCAGCCTGAAGAACCAAAGATCGAGTCGGGCCTGAGGCTATCGATCGACCTTCAGGGCAAGGGCGGTTCCGAGATCGTTGGATACAAGGCGAAGCAGCACGCCCCCGCTGTCAACTTCCAACGAGTCGACTTCTACGATTCGCTCGACTTCTGGGATCCGGTCTACGCGGGTCGCGTCACCAAGGGGCTCGTCCTCAACCCCGGCGACTTCTATATCTTCGCATCGAAAGAGCGGGTGAGTGTGCCACCCGACTACGCCGCGGAGCTGGTCGCCTTCGACGCCACCATCGGCGAGTTTCGCATCCACTATGCGGGCTTCTTCGACCCCGGTTTCGGGTACGGCGGCGACGCGGTCAAGGGCGCCGCCGCCGTGCTCGAGGTCCGATCGCACGATATTCCATTCCTCGTCGATGATGGCCAGATGGTGGGTCGCCTGGTATTCGAACCGCTGATCGAGAAGTCCGACAAGATCTACGGCGCCAAGCTCGGTTCATCCTATCAGGCGCAGAGCCTGGCGCTAAGCAAGCAGTTCAAGCGCCTCTAGTGTCCCTCTCTCGCGGCCGGGTGCCCGCTGAGTACTGCTAGAGGAGTTCCGGGGGCGGGAGATCCTTGAAGCGCTTCGCCGCCTTCAACTCGGGGAAGTAGTAGACGACTACACCGCTCTCCGGTTCGTTGCCCACATCGACATAACCCTTCGTAACCATCCCACGCAGCAGAGCCTCGGCATCTTCGAAGTCGAGACCGGTGACGTGCGCCGCCTGCGTCACAGTCAGCATTCCGCCCTCAGCGACGGCCGCATCGAGCAAGCGCTGCTGCGAGGACCGACGTGGCCCCGAGATGTCGCCGCGCCGCAGCGCCCGGGCCTCCTGCAGCAGGTTCGCTTCGTCGACCTGGGTTTGCATGGTGATCAGATCGTAAAGCTGGCCGACTCCGAGCAGTCCCCAGGTGCACAGCCAGATCAATCCCGTCCCCCATTTGCCTAGATAGAAGCGATGGAGGCCCGCGAAGCCGAAGAGCCAGCCGGCCCAGAGGCCATAGGCTATGCCTTCTTTGTATTTGGGTGAATCGTCTGACATCTTGCCGTGAATCCGCTGCTGTGAACTGCGTGCTGTCATCCTGACGGGAGTGAGCCTATCCGAAGTTTCATAAAAGCGGGCGGCGCCGCAAGTCAGCGGGCCTCCTACTGCTAGCGGTCGAGGGGGTAGCTTTCGGCTGTCCAGCGCTCGATACCGCCGACCAAATTCGAGACATCCTCCACACCCGCCGCCCTCAGCAAACTGGCGGCGATGGCCGAACGAGCGCCCGTCCGGCACTGAAGCACGATGGGCTTCTCGCGCGGCACCTCATCGAGACGATCGATCAGCAGACCGAGTGGGATGTTGGGAGTGCCGGCGATGTGGCCCGCTTCCCATTCATCTGGATTCCTCACATCGATGAGCGTCGCTTCACCTGACTCCAACCGAGCGCTCAATTCGGACGGCTGCACCTCGGCAATCGTCTCGAGACATCCAGCCATACCGTTCCCCGCCTCACCAATCTCCCAGTTGTCGAGGACGCCGCTCCCCACATAGCCGGCGACACGGTCGAGACCGATGAGGATCAGGTCACGAACCGCTTCGTCCAGGGCCACCGTTGCGTGCCGCTCATCGATTATGAGATAGAAATCTCGATCGTAGGGTATCAACCAACCGGCCCAGTTGGTGAACGCGCTGTTGAGCGGGATGTTGATCGTGCCTCCGATATGGCCGGCTGCGAAGTCGGGCCAGGGGCGGGTATCGACGATGAAAGCTCCCTCCGTGGCCAGCTCCTCTAGCCGCGACTCCGGCAGCCGCTCGGGCCGCGGCAGCCCGCCGAGCACGCGCGGTCCCTCTTTATTGATCCGCTTCATCTCGGCGAAGTAGCGGGGCGGCAGGGGCTGCCCCTCCAGAATCCAATCGACGAACTGGTCTTCGTCGGTGTAGGTGAACCCCCAGTTGGCGAGCTTCTCATAGCCCAGCGTCGATGAGGGCACGGCACCCAACCCCTTCCCGCAGGCCGAGCCGGCGCCATGACCAGGCCAAATCTGCAGGTAGTCGGGAAGCTGCTTGAACTGCTGCAACGAGCGGAAGAGCTGGCGCGCGGAGGCTACCATCGTCCCTTCCATCTTTGCCGCTCTCTCGAGCAGATCGGGACGGCCTACGGCACCGACAAAGGCGAAATCTCCGCTGAACACACCCATCGGTTCCGCGCTCGCCGGCGTATCGGTGATCATGAAGCAAATATGCTCTGGCGTATGGCCAGGCGTATGGAGCACTTCAACCTTGATGTTGCCCACCATGAACGTATCGCGATCGTACACGAGCACCGCTCCGATGTCATCGGCGAACCCGTACTTCCAGTCCGCGCCCCCTTCTCCGGATAGGTAAGCACGGGCGCCGGCACGGTCGGCAAGCTCGCGCGTGCCGGAAACGAAGTCGGCGTGGATATGTGTCTCGGTGACGTGGGTGATGCGAACTCCGTGCCGGTCGGCGACAGCGAGGTAAGGGGCGATGTCGCGGTTAGGGTCGATGATCAGAGCATCGCCCGTGGCTTGACAGCCCACCATGTAGCTCGCCTGCGCAAGCTTTGTATCGTAGAAGCGCTCAAGAATCATGGTCCCTCCTCAAGACTCGCGGCGGCAGGCCGAAGCTCTTCACTTGATCTTTCCTCTCGCGGCGATCGGGAGCATTTCGGCCACCTCGGCGCCGTCCATCAGCAGGAGCTCGTCATGTAAGTTTACACAGGGACACACGTGGTTGGGGATGATTCGCACCTGCTCTCCTATGGCCGGGAACGCCACGCCATCCGGCACGAGCACAACCGCGTGCTCCTCGCTCAAGCTCGCGATCTGAGCCGCAGGTGCTTCCCTGATGAAACCGTAACCGTCGTATCCTTGCAGCGCGAAGTTATTACGGGCCGGTTCGGAGAAGAGTGCCTTGCTGCCTGCATCCAGAACGGCCCGCTCTGCGGTCGGCCGACTGATGACGGTCGCCAGCACGCTGAGGGCGCAGGTATCCGGCGTCGCCTGGCCGATACACATCTGGTTCACATCATTGAAGATGTAAGTGCCGGGCCGCATCTCGGTGATGCCATCGATGCGAGCCGTGTACGGCGCTCCGGGGGTGGAGCCGACGCTGATCTCATCCACCTGATAGCCGCGGGTACGCAGTTCACCCGCCAGCTGCACGATACGCCGCCCGGCGTCCAGCGCCCGCGACTCTATCATGCGCGAGCTCTGGGCTCCGGCAGCGACGTGGCCTTCGTGTGTCTCGATGCCACGCAGGCGAAGGTGCTCCGCAGCGGCGATGGCGGCTGCAACATCGGCGAGCTCCTCTATGTCTCGCAGCCCGCAGCGCTGCTTACCTGTATCCACTTCGATCAACACATCGATCTCGACGTCCGCTGCCGCGAAGGCGTCCTCCAGAATCTCGACGCCTTTCCTGCTGTCGATCAAGAGGCCCAGCCGCACGCGGCGCGCCAGCTCGGCCAGGCCCGCCATCTTGTGGACGCCGACAACTTGATTGGCGATGAGGATGTCCTCGAGACCGGCATCCGCCATCACTTCCGCCTCGCCCAGCTTGGCGACCGTGATACCGTTCGCCCCAGCGCTCACTTGCATGCGGGCGATCTCCAGAGACTTGTGAGTCTTGATATGCGGGCGCAGGGCGACGCCGAAGCCGTCGGCGATGCTCTGCATCCGGGCGATGTTGCTCCGGAGTACGGTTCGGTCGATCAAGAGCGCCGGAGTGTCGATGTCGCTCGTCATCCTCCACTGTCAGTTGCGGCTGCCGCCGGAAGTCTCAAGGCGCCGCTCCGAATCGAGCAAGTTCGACTCGAACAGCTCGAGTATCCTGCTGTATTCGTCACTCCAAGATGATGCGTGTACAAACCCGTGATTCTCCTTCGGGTAGAACGCCACCTCCCAGTTCTCTTTGCCCAGCTCGATCAGACGTTGCGATAGCCGCACCACCTCTTGGAAGTGCACGTTCTGGTCGATCATGCCGTGGGCAATCAACAGCGCGCCCTCCAGCCCTTCAGCGTGATAGATGGGCGAGCTGAGCCGGTAAGCCTCCACATCATCTTGAGGCAGCCCCAGGATGCGCGACGTGTACCGGTGGTTGTAATACGCCCAGTCGGTCACCGGCCTCAAAGCAGCGCCAGCAGCAAACACTCCGGGTTCCGTGAACATCGCCATCAGCGTGATGAACCCGCCATAACTTCCACCGTAGACACCGATGCGCTGCCGATCCACGTTCAGCGAGTCGACAAGGAAGAGAGTTCCATCGACTTGATCGCTGAGATCCAGGCCGCCCATGTGTTTGCGGATGGCGGTGCGCCAGTCGCGTCCGTAGCCAGCGGATCCGCGGTAGTCGATATCGAGGACGGTATAGCCGCGCTCGACCAGCAGATTGTGGAACATGTATTCGCGGAAGTAGACGCTCCACCAGCGGTGCACGTTCTGTAGATATCCCGCTCCGTGAACGAAGATCACCGCGGCGCCGTTGGGACTCAGCGGCCTGTAGAGCCGCGCCGGCACATCGGCTCCGTCACGAGCTGGTATGTACACGATCTCGGGCACGAGCCATTCGCGGGCGCGAAACTCCGTCGTGGTGGACTCGGTTATCTGCCTGGCCTTCGCCCCGGCGCGGTTGTCCTGCAAGTACAGCTCCGGGGGCCGGTTGGAGGCGGCGTAGAGGGTGGCGACACGTTTGCCGTCAGGCGACACGATGGCGGAACCGACAGTACGCCCGCCGCCGCCGTTGAGTGTGCCCGCCGTAGTCGTATTCACACGGACCCCGCCGCTCGACGACATCTTGTACAGGTGGCGTTCGTGCGGGCTGGCCTCGCTGGTCACGAGGTAGAACTCCTCATCGTCATGTGAAAGCTCCACACCGATCACTTCCCAGGGACCCGAGGTGAGCGTCGTCGTCTCTCCTCCGCCGACCGCGCGTCGATAGAGGTGAGCGAAGCCCGACTCTTCCGAGATAAACCAGACGTGATCCTGGCCGATCCAGCCCGCGGCATCCCATGACGGCCCGCCAATCCAGGCATCGTCGTGGAGCTCGTCGATGACAGTCGATTCACCAGACACCGCATCGATGGCCAGGATCCAGCGATCGTGATAGTCGTAGGCGACTGCGACGGCCAGTATCCGCCGGCCATCCTCAGACCAACCGCGGAACCGGAGATCAACGCGGCGATCCTCATCCTGTCCGCCGTCCGCCCAGGTGACTTCGCCAGTCGTGAGATCCATGATCCCCAGCTTGCCGGTTGGCTGTTCGTCGCCGACCAGTGTCCGCTTGCGTGGAGCCTGCTCGGTGTAGCCGTCCCTGGTCACATAGTCAGACACCCAGGCGCGCCGCGACTCCTTCGCCTCGCTGGTCAGTGTGAGGGTCATGCGCATCCCATCGGGCGATACCTGATAGCCCTGGAAGCGCTCCCCTTCCTTCACATAGAAGACCTGCGGCGTGTCGACCTTCGCGGTGTCCGGAGGCGGGGGCCAGGCATGGGCGCGGCGGAGCGAGTCTTCTTCAAACACATCGAACAGCTCCCGCTGCTCCTCCTGGAGAACCTTACGTTGACCCTCCGGCTCTTCATCTTTCGGCGCCTCTCCGTGTCGGATGTCGGTCAGCTGAGTGACGGATCCGTCGGCGATGTTCACCCGAAATAAATTGTCCTCGCTGACGAAGTAGACGGCGGAGCCATCCTTCGCGATCTGGACAGAAGAGAGCCGCGCCTGTGAGGAGACGAGACGCCGCCGGCGCTCAGAGCGAACGTCCAGCAGGGTGAGCTCACCATCCCTCTCGTAGGCGGTCCAACGGCGGTCATCGGAGGTAACGCCGTCGAGCATCGCCTCGGCTTCAAGGGCCGCATCGGCGGCCAGACGCTCGGGCTCGCCACCGCGGCCGCTGACCCGATAGAGCCCCGCGCTCTCTTCCTGCGGCGGCTTCCAGGCGAAGTAGAGCCAGCGAGCGTCAGGCGACCAGCGCAATCGCGAGGGCGCTGTCCCGACCAGCTCGGGTCCACGCATGATGTTACGGACCGTAAGCTCGAAGGTCGCGGTTTTACTCTCGGTCTCGGTTTCAGTCGCTGCCTGAGCACCCAGTACGCCGGGGGCGGCCGGGAGGGCGAGAAGACAGGCGGCCAGGAGATTCAGCCGGGGCCGTGTTTTCATTGGGCCTCCTACTATTGACCGGTCGATTCATGAGTGATGAGTGGTGAAGATCGAAGTTCAATATGAGGTCGAATTTCGAACTTCACCAGTCATGAATCATCTATCCACTCGATCTTCATAACTCTATATTTCACAGTTCCACACTTCACGTACCACATGGATCAGGCATGATTGAGCGCATAAAACAACTCGAGGCCATAAGCCGGCGCCTGGACCCGGACTCCGAGACGAGAAAACAAGTCCGGAACGAACTCATCACATATACGGAGCGCTTCCTCGAGGGCCTCCCAGAAGCAAACGCCTACAACGATGATAAAGCTCCCGCCAGGAAGCTGCGCTCGTCGCCCATCTCGGAGGACCCGGCGACGATCGGCGAGCTGCTCGCGCTGGCTGATGAGTCCGTCGACAGTCTGGGGATCAACGCCGCGTCCGCCGGGCACCTCGGATACATCCCGGGCGGCGGACTGTACTATTCGGCGCTGGGCGACTACTGGGCTGACGTGACCAACCGCTACGCAGGGGTTGCCTATGCAGGGCCCGGCGCCGTGGAGATGGAGAACATGCTCCTCGATTGGATGGCCGAGCTGGTCGGCTATCCCGCGGACTCGGGGGGCAACCTCGCTTCTGGCGGCAGCGTGGCGAATCTTATCGCCATCGTCACGGCGCGCGATGCCCACGAGCTGAGAGCAAAGGATTTCGAGCGCAGCGTCGTGTACCTGTCGGAGCATGTGCACCATTGCATCGACAAGGCGCTCCGCGTGGCCGGAATGGGTGAGTGCATCAAACGGTACATGCCGCTGGACAGAAACTACAGGATGATTCCCGCCGCCCTCGAAGATGCGATCGCCGAGGATCGTCGTTCGGGGCTGGCACCCTGGATGACCATCGCCTCCGCCGGCACCACGGACGTGGGTGCCATCGATCCACTCGAGCAGATTGGACTGATCGCGAAGGGAAACGACCTCTGGTATCACATCGACGGGGCGTACGGCGCTTTCTTCGCCCTGGTGGACGAGATCAGGCCGAAGCTTGCGGGAATGGAGCTATCGGATTCGATCGTGCTCGATCCGCATAAGGGGCTCTTCCTGCCCTACGGTTTGGGGGCGGTGCTGGTCAAGGACAAGCGGGCGATGCACCGCGCTCACTACTACAGTGCCAACTACATGCAGGACGCGGAGCGCGAAGCCGATGCGCCCAGCTCACCCGCCGAACTCTCGCCCGAGCTCTCCAAGCATTTCCGGGGCCTGCGATTGTGGCTGCCGCTCAAGCTCCACGGCCTCGCACCGTTTCGGGCCTGCCTCGAGGAGAAGCTGCTGCTCACCCGCTACTTCAATCAACAGGTACGCAGGATGGGTTTCCAGGTGGGGCCGGACCCCGAGCTGACCGTGGCCACCTACTGGTACGAACCCGAGGTCGGCGACACTAACGCCTTCAACGAAGCGCTCATCGAGGAAACCCATAAGGATGGGCGCGTTTTTCTTTCATCTACGATGCTCGGCGAACGGTTTGTGCTCAGACTCGCCGCCCTCGTGTTCCGCACACACCTCGACACGATCGATCTCACGCTGCAAGTGCTCGGGGAGTGCCGGGATCGTGTTCTATCTCGCTGGAG
>SDBV01010899.1_pt1 | contig 11865 bp, 8 predicted proteins | sample 2277081 | NCBI WGS metagenome assembly SDBV01 (sample SAMN10402039, study PRJNA504765) | marine sediment metagenome | isolation source: marine sediment core GS10_PC15, 223 cmbsf | place: Arctic Ocean: Southern Knipovich Ridge | collected 2010
AGCTGTCACCAGAAAAGAATCCTCCTCTTCTCTGAGCATATGGCGAACGATATTCTCCTCCGATTACCTCACAGGCAATACGTCTGGTGCATCCCTAAAGCACTTCGTATCTACTTCAGAAATGACAAATCTCTGTTTGCTGATATCTCAAAAATAATCTTCTCGATTATCAATGAATACTACAATGAAGCATCCGAAACCCCTCTGAAAACAGGGGCCATCATTTCATATCAGTCATTTGGCGACATGATGAGGGCCAATCCACACTTTCACACAATAATACTGGAAGGAGGAATAGACAATGATGGCAGATTCCACTCCATCCCCATTAAGAATACATCAAATCTCACGGAGTTATTCCGACGCAGGGTAATCAGCTATTTTGTGAACATTAAATTACTGAATGAGAAGTTTGCCAGGAATTTGCTCTCGTGGAAACACTCCGGGTTCTCGGTGGATAATTCCATCCTTATCCCAGCACAGGATCAGAAAGCCAGAACAGGGCTTTCACAGTACATAGCCAGACATCCTGTATCTCTAAACAAGATAATCTATATACCTGAAAAAGCACAAGTATTGTACAAGACAAAATATAATGATTACTTCGGCGAAAATATCCAGCTCTTTACGGCAATCGATTTTATTGCAGAGCTTACAATACACATTCCACCTAAACATAAACATCTAATACGTTATTATGGCCTCTATTCCAGCAGGAGTAGAGGTAAGGCCAGAAAAGATGGCAGCCTCGATAAGTTCGGCTGGGGAGCCAGATCAGAAGAAGAACCACGGAAAGAGCAGGAAGAAAATCTGGTTGAAACTTTCTCTGAAAAGAAGTCTAAACAGACCTGGGCCAGATTGATAAAAAAGATATATGAAGTAGACCCACTTATCTGTCCTAAATGTGGTTCTGAGATGGCTGTGCTGGCCATTATTACAAACCCTGAAGAAGTACATAAAATCCTTAACCACCTCAGTAAAAATAGGTCTCCACCTTTTGATAATAAGAGCCACCCAGAAGCTTCTTAATCATCATTTTGGCTTATTAAAATCAATTACCAGAGGGTGAGGTGTGCCCGCTATTTTTCACATAAATCCTTCTACAACTTTCAGCTATTCCAATTTTCTTGACATACCGGTATATTCTATGTAGGATGAAAGTAAAATAGTAGTGAGTTGCTTTTGAAAAGTGATTTCTGTTTCATGGTGGTCTTTTCACACGTGGTGAGTGGTTATTCTTGGGTCTTGGGAATTATAACAAATCCTATCAATAATAATATTCTAAGGGTAATTTAGAATGGAAAATTCTTCAAGTTATTCACTAAGCGAAAAGAAACTTTTTAACCTATTATACAAAATGCCAACTGAGAAGGATATTGAAAGGTTATTTGAAGCATATCCGGAAATTTTCCAAAAGTCAGAAAACTGGTATCCTCTCGGTGGCGATCAAAGCACATTCGGAGTGATTGAAAATCAACAAGCATCTCCAATTCCCGCACTTATAGAGAAAATAACAAATTCAATTGATGCTATTTTAATGAGAAAATGTTATGAAGCCGATATTGATCCAAAATCAGAAGATGCACCAAAATCTATGGAAGAAGCAATTGAAATATTTTTCCCGGAAAATAAACAATGGGATTTAATATCTTTTAGAAAAAAACAATCAGAAAGTATTCAAATAATTGCAGATGGACCACGTATGGATACATCTCTCATTATATTCGATGATGGAGAAGGTCAGCATCCTGATAGTTTTGAGTCAACTTTTTTATCATTGCTTAGAGGAAGTAAGAATGAAATAAAATTTGTTCAGGGTAAATACAATATGGGAGGTAGTGGAGCGATTGTTTTCTGCGGCAAAAAAAGATATCATTTAATTGCGTCAAAAAGATTTGACGGAACTGGAGAATTTGGTTTTACAATTATTAGAAGACATCCTCTAACAGAGATTGAAGAAAATACAAGAAAAAACACATGGTATGAATATTTGAAAATAAATAATAAAATTCCATCATTTGAAATTGATGAACTTAATCTTGGATTGTATAATAGGAAATTTACAACAGGTACAATTTTAAAACTTTATTCCTATGATTTACCATCAGGCTCACGATCTGTTATCTCAAGAGATTTAAATCAAAGCATCAATGAGTATTTGTTCGAGCCAGCATTACCTTTAATAACAATTGACAAAAAAGAAAGATATCCAGATGATAAAAATCTGGAAAGAGATTTGTATGGATTAAAAAGAAGACTTGAGGAAGATAGAAATAAATATGTGGATTATCGTTTTGTTGAAGAATATGCTGACAAAGAAATTGGTAAAATCAAAATAACATGCTATTTATTTAAAACCAAGATTAAAGGTAAAAGTGTAAAAGAAAGTAAGGAGTCCATAAACAGAGAATTTTTCAAAAATAATATGTCAGTCCTATTTTCTTTGAATGGACAAGTTCATGGGCATTTAACATTTGAATTCACCACACGAACCTTAAAAATGCAATTGTTTAAGAGCTATTTATTAATTCATGTGGACTGCACGAATTTGAAATATGATTTCAGGACTGAATTATTCATGGCATCTCGTGATAGGTTAAAACATGGAGAGGAGACAAGTAAATTAAGAGAAATGGTCGCTAAAACGCTGTTAAAAGGAAAACTTAAAGAGTTATATAAGAAAAGGAAAGATTCGATTTCATTTGAAAGCGAAGACAAAAACGAATTATTAAAGTCTTTCACAAAAAACCTGCCCTTAAAGAGTGATATTTTAAAGTTACTTAATCAAACATTTAAATTAGATGAATCAGGAAAAAAACCAGAGAAAAAGGAAAAAAAGGAAAGAAAGTCTAAAGAAAAAATTGAAGAATTTAATCCTAAGAGATTCCCTACTTATTTTAAATTTGGGAAAGATAGAGCGGGAGAAGATACAGTTGTTCAATTACCACTCATGGGAGAAAAAGTAGTTCGATTCAAAACAGATGTTGAGAATGAATATTTTGTTCGTGTCGAGGAACCAGGTGATTTAAAAATTGGAATATTAACAAGCAAAGAAAACGAAATTACAGGTGGCAATAAACCAGGACAACCTAAAAAAGTTGAAGATGTGTTTAATGTTATAAAAAGTAGTCCGGAAGAGGGAACAATAAAAATCATTTTTAATCCTACCGAAGAAGTTCAGGTTGGAGATGCATATCAAATTAAAGTATCACTAACAAATCCCGGAGATGATTTTGATCAAATTTTTTGGATTAAAATAGCTGAGTCTGATAAGATTAAAGAAAAATTTAAGCCGAAAGAAGAAATTGATGATAGTAAAATAGGATTACCGGAATTAATACTTGTTTATAAAGATGAAAAAGAAGGAGAAGAAAGACTAACGTGGGAAAAATTCTCTCAGACCGGAGCGGAAATGGAATATCAAACAATAATGTATCTATTGGCTGAAGGCGAAGTTTTGCAAAAAATATATGTTAATATGGATAGTAATGTATTAAAAAATTATAAATCATCTCTTAAAACAGAAGAACAATATCAACTCGCTGATAAAAGGTATTTTACTTCCGTATATTTTCACACCTTATTTCTTTTTACAATTAGTAAAAACAAAAAATATTCAATGATGCAGATGGTGGGGGAAGAAGAGCAAGAGAAAGATTTGGTAGAATATATTAAGGATTTATTTGAAAGTTATTATGCACAGTTTTTGCTAAATTTTGGAATTGAGCAATTGGTGCAGAGTTTAGAAGAATGATCAGGCAATATATTTGGTAGCTAATGGTTTAAATTTTTCTTTTACATCCCCAAGACTAATTCTGCTTTCTTTAGAATGATAAAGCATCAATAATAGCAAATCATAAATTTCATTATCCTTTATATAAAAATCTTCTTTTTTTAATTGACCAATTGGAACATTACATTGAAAAATAAACCAAAATAATTTACCAAGTTGGAAAACATCAGATTTATCATCTATTAAACAATCAAATTTAAATTCTGTGTCCATCTCAAAGGTTAAAAATTTATTCATAGCCTCTGGTGATAACCAGCCACGAGGACCGATCATTTCATTTGGATAATCCAAAATTTCATCCTCATTTCTATAACTTATTAATCCAAGGTCACCTATTTTCCAATTTTTTTCATCTACAAAAAATATATTATCAGGTTTTATATCTCTATGATATATTTTCAAATCATGTAATTCACTTAAACTATTTACAATTTGTTTACAAAAAAGTACTTTGTCTTGGATATTTATTTTTGAATTTAAAATATATTCTTTTAAGTCTATTTCTCCTTTTTCCATCACATAGTATTTATAGGTCTTTCTATTTATTGACCATTCATCGGCAAAAAAATATTCGATAATATTTTTTTTATCTTTAGCAAGTTCTAAAGCCGTTATTTCTCTTTTAAATCGTTTTAAGCGCTTTACGTCAAATTCTCTTTTTGAATCAATCGGAGATTTACAAAATTTAATAATTCTATCAGGATAAACATCATTTGGATCTTTTATTACAAAAACATTTGAATTACCACCTTTACTCCTTTTAAAATTATCATCTAAAGGTGATATCCTGAAATCAATATTGTCATATGTAATATAATTCTTTAATTTATCTGTTGATAAAGTAATATTATTATTTTTCCAGTCCATAATTTATTTCAAATTAAAAAAGGTTCTTTAACAATTTTCTGTAATTTTCCAGCAGAAATTGTATAAAATTTTTCGACTGATATTAGTGGTTCACTTTCCATTTCATAGTATCGTGATATTTCTGATTGTGGTCTATTTGGCTTCTCATTTTCATTCAATAATAGGTCATTTAAAAATCTTAACCTTTCTTCTCTTGCATTTTTCGAATTTGATTGACTAACACAGTGTAATGCATATTCTGCAAAAGGCTCACAATCTTCATTAGAAGGTGATATTTCCTCATTTATCAATACCAAAATTATATAAAATAATTCTAGGGTATCTACTTTTAGATCTAAATTATCATTAATAAAACCAAATAATGTATAAAAATCATTTTTTTGTTTATATCTAGTTCCTTTAATTGGAAAAATATTATCAAACCTCTGAAAAATACTTATAATTAATAAGAAGATGTCTTTCAGTCTTTCAAAATCTTCTTCATTAATATCTTGCTCAAATAATTTATCTACCCCAATCTTTTTTTCTGTAATTCCATTTTCAATTAAACTTATTAATTCCCCAACAAAATCAACATTATTCATTCTTTCAAGAGATTTATCCGAAAATAAATTTAGGTTTTTAAATTCCTCATTCTCACTTAAATATTCTAATAAATTTAAAAATCTTGTGTCAAAATATTTAGCTTTATTTAGTTCAGGTCTGTTCAATTTAAGACCTGTCGAATTAACCCTAGCATAAAAAACTTCAATTTTCTCAGATTTGTCAAGGTCGGATATATAAATTACAGATAATTTGTATTCAAGAAATTCTTTGTATAAATCAGCTTCATAAAATTTTTGTTTCTCATCGGGAAAAAATCCTTTAAAATATCCAATAATGGTACGAGTACGTTGCTGACCATCCACCATTTCATATTTATGATCATTTTTTTCTAAAATGAAAAAATTGGGTAATGGAAAACCTAATTTGATTGAGTTAATTAATAATTTTTTACTTTGCATAGACCAAATTTCATTCCGTTGATAAGGCGGATTAAGATCAAGATTTGTAGAATCATACATATCTATCAGATCTTTAATAGTCATTTCATCAATTCTAAATTTCATTTCAAATTAATCCTTTTATAATTAAATAAAGCATGCAGCACACCCTTCACTTTCCGCCTCAATCAAAATATCCAATAAAAAAGGGGAATTATTTTCCGAAGAGTTTTTTTCAGAATTTTTGATATGATCTTCTTTAATTTGATTTAATCTTTCAGGTTTTATTAAATTATTTAATCGCTCATCTTTCATCCATGTATATCCATCTTTCTCATATTCTACGGCTTTCCAAAATTTATCAGGATGATTCTCAAATAACCATACCCATTCAATCTTTTGTTGAAAAAAGCAAAAGAAACAGCCTGATCGGCTTCTGGCATAGAACCCCTTTTTTCCATCTACAGTAAATTCAATTTTTTTATAATACTCCGGTATACCGACACCACTATCTTTCAAGATTCGAAAAATGTCATCCCTTCTTAGTATTTCATCATTTTCAATCAATGGATAATTTGATTCGAAGGATAATGGGAATTTGGTTGTTTTTAAAAATTCAAATACGATTTTATTAAATTCTATAATTCCACAATTCAATAAATCATTCAATTTTATTTTCTGTGGGTATTGAATTGATAGTGGTCTATCAATGATGGAAATAAAACTATCTAATTTGTCCTTCGGGATAATTTGTGATGCCAATTCTTTTAAAGCTGAAGATGTGTCGTTACGTAACAACATATTAATAACATCCTCGCTCCAAATATTTTTTCTGAATGGGAAAATAGATTGAATATTTTCTTTGTGTGATATATAGCCTTCCCTATCTTCATCTCCGCGAATGCCTACATACGAAACAGTAGGTATATCACCAACAAATTTTTCGAACGGTTCCAGTTTTAAATGTCTTGTACACCATCTCGCTTGTGAAGATGGAAGATAACCGCCATATATTTGCAAAAAGTGATCAAAAGGCGCTTCGGGACTTTTATCAGCTGCTTTTAATTTCTTGATTTTTTTACCAAAATATGATTCTAATCTATCAATCAAAATATATGTTTCATCTAGTTCTTTTCCAGTATCGCAAAAATAATACTCAATTTCTAACATTGGGTATTTATCATTTAAATATATTGCAAGAGCTGCGCTATCCTTGCCGCCTGAAATACCTAAAACATGTTTATTTTTTTTCATTCTTTAATTGTTCATTTAAAATATTTAATAAAATCTCAATATTAATAGTTCTATCTGAGGAAAGTACATTCTGAATTTTTTTATTTAATTCATTTTTTTGTTTACTCTTTATTTTAGGAATTCGGATTGTTTTTTCATTCCTACCTTTAGATAAAGAAGTAATTTCAATTTTTATTAGGTCTTCTTTTTTAATATCTATATTTAATTTAGAAAATTCTGTATAATTATCAAGTTCCATTCGCATTTTGCTTATTCGATCATAAACTAATTCTTCATTATTATCATCTATTTTGTCTAAAGACTTACCAATTAAAGATTGAACAATTGAATTTAACCAAGAATTTTTATCTTCTAAAGGGGAATTAATCCTGGAAAGAATATTTAACTGGTTCGGTAATAATAATTGTTTCTTTATTGATGCATACCTTTTTTGAATCTCAAACTTGTAATCTGGGAAGCTATTAATATTTATCTCAAATTCATTAATAATAAAATTTTCAATCCTATCTAATAAATTATCATAGCATATTCTTATTTCTTGAATGGCATTTTGCAACTGAATAAAAAAATCTTCAAAAGCCTTTTTAGAATCATTTAGCTTAATTAATGAATACCCAAATGCTGTAGGAAAATCTTCGAAAAATGTTTTTTCCGGATCAGTAGATTTTAAAATGGTTTCTCTTATTTTTAATGCCTCTTTAGATAATTTATTAGTTTTTTTTGAATATTCAGGTAATGTTTGATAAAAAGTTAAAAATGGTTTTATCGTTTCTATAAAACTTTGATGAGTTATTTTTTGTTTATATTTCTGCTTCAAAAAAGACCTATACTTATTAAATAAATCCAATTTGATTCCATCAATATTAAAAGCCTTTAAATAAAAATTTTTAGGTTTTTTTACAATTAAATCAAATACATCCGAATTCAATTCAGGTACAAAACGATTTTCACTGAATAATGCATAATCAGTCCTTCTAATAAAGAGATAAATTGGTATCCAAAAATCTATAAGTCCTTTTTTTAATTTAAAAGGTTCTAAAAACAATATTTCCACTAATTCATTCAAACTTTTACGTACAACTTTTGTACTAATTAAAAATGCTTCCGAAGCTTCCCACAATGATTTAAACGATAATTCTGTGGGTTCACCTAAAATGTATCCTTCGCCATTTTTTCTGTGAATCCCTGTATTTTTTAATAAAGTTAAGTATATCGATTTTTCAGGAGGGAACTCATTTCTACTAAAACCCAAGTCCTCCTTATCCCAATCCTTTAATAAAGCATCCATCAGATTTTTTCTAGCTTTTGAAATTGCGGATGGGATTTTTTCTCTATTAATCAGCTCATTTTTAAAAACGGGCGTCTTAAAATAAATTTGCTCACAGATTTCAGACAATATTTGATTGAATCTTGCTCGATTAATAATATCAATTTCTTGACCATTGTAAATCCAAACAATATCGTTATTACTCTCATATAATTTATTTAGTACATGTTGATTCAGTTCTTGTTTCTGAAATTCAATTATGTTTCTCAATTCTCGTTCAGCAACTCTATCATCAACAATATTCTCGATGACATAGTTAGTTTTCCTGATTTCAAAAAGTATATCTTTAATTCTTTCAGTATTCTGATATACTCCAAATAATATTACTTCATTAATTTTCTTGGAATATGCGATGACATTTTCTTTATTTAATTTCTCAGTAAAGATCAAGTTGATAATACCATCGATTTGTCCTTCCGGCTTTTTTTCAATAATGTTATCAGAGAAAGAAAACTGGAAAAAACGCGGTGTACCAAATTTATATTGAACAGCTTTTGCTGCAATATAAGGAAAATTGAAATGACGCTTTAGTGGGGCAATTATATCTGTTAATTCAGAAACTTTTGTAGCAGCATCCTGAATTGCGATTTCAATATCTAAATCCGTACCTTCAAATAAGATGAACTGCTTTTTATAACTTAAAAATCGAATAATTTTTTTATTTTCTAAATCTATAATTATTGGTTCAACATTCTTTATGCCGAGACTTAGACTTGAGTAATCTACAAGAAACTCAGTATCAATTATTGAACCTGCTCTGGCAAAGATATTTAATAACCCGATTATTTTAACTAACTTAATTGCTTCCACACAATTTTTATCTACTGTGGCTTCTATTCTGTCGATTGAATGATGAATTGCCCGCCATTGGAAAAAGTATGGATTATATTTTGTAGTTAATAGTGTAAAATAATTGTTTGAGAGATAGTCATAAACAGAGCACAAATTATAATATGGTTCGTTGTTTTTATCAAAATATTTCAAGCCGAAATAATCATCTGATTCCAAGAATGTAAATAATGATCGTTCATTTTGACCATATTGCTGCAACGCTTGAGTTAAAATAGCAGCAGAAAGAATATCAAATGGATAAAGTTTTTTTGCTAACTCTATGGAAAGTTCTGTTCGTAATGGAAAAACTTTTGATGACTGAATTGTTTTAAGCAATTTAACTAGTTTAAGATTCTTTGGTACTTGAAAATTCTTGTTTTCAATCCTCTTTGCAGCTAATAATATTAATTGCTCAACAGGTTCATTAAATGTTATTTCTTTTAGTCTGCCCTTAACTTTCTCCCACTCTTGCCGTTGTACTTTCTTTAGATTCCTGGCATATTCGTCAAAGTTTTGATGTAAAACTGTAATAAATAAAATATTTTTCTTTGAATCATTTGCATATTCTGCTAACTGTTGTATAAAATAAAGTTCTCTCTCAGGATTATTATTAGATGCAAATTCTAAAAATTTTCCAAACTCATCAAGTACAATAACCAAACATTTATTATTATCTGTAAGTAAATTGTAGTATTTGTCAAGCTCCTTAAAAATAAATTTATTTGAAAATATATTATTTTTAGTTTTTAGTTTATTAGCAAATGTGTCAACAATGGAAGAGTATTCCCCAACAATATTCATAAATTCAAATTGATAATTATCTCTAAATTCTCCATTTAGTGCTTTAAAATATTCTTCTTTTCCATTAAGATACTGTTCTAGTGCCAATAAAAACGCAGATTTACCTGTACCGTATGAACCAATTATCGTAAATGCACGAGTGCCGATTACATAATCATTTATTATTTGACTAAAAATTCTGTAAGAATTCGAAGTAGGTATATAATTTATTTCGTTCTCAAAATCACGAACGATATTTATCGAAGGGGAAAAATTAGTTTGCATAATATTTTTCTAAAATTTTCCACTGATTAAAGTTTGTTTTAAATTGTAGTTCCTTAATTCCGGCATCATCTGCAAATACTACATCATTATACCTTTCTGTCATCTCATCAATTTTGTGAATAACACCATTAGAACTCATCGAAAATATAGATCCAATACTGTTTTTGTCATTTAGTAACTTTTGAAATGAAATAGATTCCTCATTTTTATGATTATCTAAAATGGCAAATAATAACATTTCTATCGGTATTTCATCTCGATCAAGTGTCTTAATCGTGTACCATGATTGGCCTCCAGATTCATATATATTCATTTCTTGAATTAAATCTAAATCAATTAAAATTGCTGAAAAATCATCTTCAATATTATTAGTAGTATTTTTCTGTGGTCGGACATAGTTTTTAAAAAACACACCAATATCTTTTTTAATAGTCTTTGGGCTCACATTTAAATTCAACTCATTACATTTCCTATTAATGAATATCTCTAGATGATTTCTATTAAATTCAATTCTTTCTTTTCTGAATTCATTGAAAATTAATGAGTATATTGATGCTTTTCTTGTTTTTATTAGAAAATAGTGTAGCAGCCATAACGTTCCAAAATTTTCCAAAAACGGATCTCTACCATTATCCCCAAATATGAAATCAGCGACACTCGTAAGTTGGTCATTCTCATCGAGAATGCCAAAAGCATGCATCCAATAACGAATTGAGATCACCATATTTTTCCCAACTCCTAATTCTACTACAGCGTCAGGATTAGAAAATTTATGATTTCTCTTTATAAAATCGTAACCTTTTTTTAACCAAAAATTCCTACAATGAAAAGTTTCGTGACCTGAAAAAATTAATTTTGACATAATATATGGTAAGTTTAAAAAATTATTTATGCATTAAATGTATAATTTTTTACTATAATAATAAACAACTATTTTCCCTTGTATATATTAATCGAAAATTCACCGTCTTTAGGCGAGAGATCAAAGTGAAAAATGGCTTCATTGACCAGTTTTATTTTATTCTGTGAGTCGTCTGCTTTTAATTCTTCGGAATTCCATTTTGCCGCTTTGCACAGCGATTCGGCTTGCGGCATTACTGTTGTCATTCTTCAACACCTTTTTGTAAATGCATGGACAGGTTGATAGGTGAGTGGGAATGTTGGTTTACATAAATTTTTCCCGTTTTTGTAAACGATATAATCCTGCCAGGCAGGTGAGAACCGTTCCAACAGCGAGGTATAACCTGTAATAAAATATCATTTTGATCAAAATATCATTGTTTATATTAGTTGAATAATTAAAGGGATTTAAAAATACATTTTACTTACTCTACTCCAGGATAAAAATTACCAAACCCAATTTCATCAGTATTGCCTCCGTTAGTTGACATTCTTTTCTTTTGATGATCCGGCGTTAACTTCTTACCGGGAAGGTTACTTTATGCTGCGTTTATTGTTAGTTACTATTTTGGTCTTTCTCCAAATCGGCTAGAATTTGTTCAACTGCAATCATTAATTCGGGAACATTTGTCTTAACCGTGTCCCAGACAAGATTTAAATCGACGCCAAAATAACCATGAATTAGACGATCTCGCATTCCGGATATGTCTTTCCACTGAATTATTGATAGGAAAAGTTATAATCGGATTATTGAGGCTAAACCTGAAAAAAGTCATTATTGAGCCGATTATATCTTCCACCCTACTATCTTCTCTTAATTTTTCTCAGAATACACTCTTTACTTC
>SDBV01010900.1_pt1 | contig 11864 bp, 17 predicted proteins | sample 2277081 | NCBI WGS metagenome assembly SDBV01 (sample SAMN10402039, study PRJNA504765) | marine sediment metagenome | isolation source: marine sediment core GS10_PC15, 223 cmbsf | place: Arctic Ocean: Southern Knipovich Ridge | collected 2010
CAAATATGCCGTGGAGGAATACGGCGTCAGACATATATTCAATCCCGGGGATACCTTCTCAGGTATGTATGGTTATCGTGGACAGGACGAGGACCTTATCCCTTCGTGCCGCCCTATGTCTCGTAAGAAAGCGTGGGCGGCGGTCAACGCTCAGGTTGAACTAGCTGATATGTATATCCCGAAGTACGATGACGTCCTCTACTACAACCTCGGAGGCAACCATGATTATTTCATCACCAAGACTACGGGGATGGATGCGGTCAAGCTCCTCTGTGATCGCAGAGATGACATGATCTATGGCGGCTACGACGTGTGGGGGGTACCTCTCACCGAGCATTCGTATGTACGTTTGTGGCACCCAAGCGGTGGAGTATCGTACGCTAGAAGTTATCGTGTTCAAAAGGGGATGGAAGCGTTGGCCTACGAAGCGCTTCGAGAATCCATGGCACAGGAGCTACCACCATATGTGTCCATTCTCATGACTGGACATCTCCACCTGACAGCGTACGTCCCCGATCCGCCACTGTTCGGTATGCTTTGTGGGACTTTTGAGGGACAAACTAACTACATGAAGCAGAAGAACCTAGTGCCTCATATTGCGGGTATTATCCTCGAGATAAAACTTGACGCTAACGACAAGATCGCGCAGGTGGGATACACCCCCAGATTTTCCGAAGAGGTAAAGGATGATTGGAAGAACTGGCCGGTGCCCGAGCAGATTATACATACGTATGAACCTGATCAATTAGACATCCTGTTCAGTGCGACCGAGGCCGAAGAGCCTACGAGTTAACACGATAGCCGGCCACGTGAAGGGCAACACCAAGTGCATCAGCCGCATTCCCGTTGATTGAAGGTACAAGCGACGATAGGCTTTTGCGTCCATCACCAACGGCAGATTTTCGTGCGGTGTTGATCGCCACCATGTCGGCAGGGAATCCACAGACGTATCCACCCAGATAGAAACCCATCCTAATGTATGCAAGATTAGCTTCGCCTTGTGGCGAGGAAAACGCTGCACCCTCGACACCAACCAATGCCCTAGCCTCTGCATTACTGGGCATCATCCTTAGCATGAGATGGTAGGCTTGAACTCCATCCGCGGCGTAGGTCCAGTCTTTCAGCAAGTGAAGATTTCCGTAGTAGATAGAAGCGAATCCACTGTAGTTGAGAAATGCAATAGCGAAGTTGCGACCGGGGTCCACCCCTACTGCCGAGAATTCGAACTCTAATGGGAGCTTTGCCTTGACGATGTTCATCTTGGTGCCGTGAGCTTGGTACCGTCCCTTCTTCCATTCGATCTTACCCCAGTCCTTAGCTTTCATCGCCAACAAACGGCCGCAGGACTTGAAGCGCTGCATCAAGAGCCTGTCCTTCTGAGTATTGTCCTTTTGATGTTTGTTCCATTTTGTGAATCACCAGCTTCAATACAGAGATTGGTACGTAAACACATTTTTCTGTTATGAGTCTAAAATCTGGGCCGGTTGTACTATGTGTCTCTGTCATGATTCATCACCATCGTCGGCGGTGGTTGCCGCGAACCTCAGAAGGGAAGAGACGAGTGAGGCATTAGCTCGCTGGATAGACAATTTATCATAGAGATTTGCGGTTGCGGCCTGCGCCTCCATTGCAATACCCTTAGCATCAATAGCTGTGCCTTGTGACTCATACAATGTGCCCAGAGCCTCGGCAAAACGGGGGTCAGATCGCAGGAGACGTTCGAGTACCATATCGCCCCAGTCACTGGTCCGGGTTCCGTCAGTACGTGGGTCAGCCGCCGATGAATCCCATTCCTCAGCACTTGTAAATTCATGGATCAACTCCTGTTGTAGCTCGCCTAATTCCTGTTCGACCTTCGTGAGTTCAAGCGCGGCCCGTTCATTAGCGCTCTTAGCTTTAGCTTCAGTCCTGCGAGCCTTAGCAAGTATACCTTGGGTCTTAGCCATGTTACTTTCAATGGCTGTAATCTGTGCTTCCACCTGTGGTACGTTCATTTAGACCTCCAATGTCTTAGTAACTATTATCGCCGCTGCGGATTGGTTTTTCGTATGGGTCCTTTGCTTCATTCAGTTTGTAAAGATCGGAGTAGCCCGGTTCTTGCATACAGATCGCTCGATAATCACAATACTTGGCACACATAAAACCCTCATTCTTGGGGGTACGGTCCTTATCGTGGGCATCCTTTATCGTTCTAAGCGCACCCACGAGTTGTTCGCGATCGGTGGGGCGACGGATGTGCTCATGACGACTAATCGTAATCCCCTCCTGATCATCGCATACGAGGTAACGGATAATACTAGGCCACTTCTTGAACGGTGTTGCATCCTTCGGCGGGTGAAGGTATGCCTTTGATTGAAACCCCATCGCTTGTGGTGCAAGCCCCGGACCCCAACCTGTAGCCTCCAACTCAGCCCATGGCCGGCCTGTGAACTTGTAATCCAAGAGCATAGGCGTGCGATCCTTGTCATAGACTAACGCATCCACCGTGCGAACAAGAGAAATGACACGCGTAACTGGGACAACTTGAAAAACCTCACGCTCGATGATTGTGTATCCATGGTTATCAACATACTCCGACATACGCTGGAACATAAGTAGGGCACGGTCAGAGGGCTCAACCTGATCGGGTCGCTGTCCGGCCATGAGAGCGTGCGCCTGAGACCCGTCCCGTAACCACCACGATACAGGGCCGACATAGTCGTACTTGCGTGAGAAAGCATATTTCGCAGGACAAGCGTAAAATTGTCCAATGCTACTCTGGCGTATGTAAAACATCGTACTCATCGAGCATCCTCCCAAACCGGATCAAGTCCTTATGGTTGCCCTTCCGAACGCGTTCAATAAGGGTCGTGAGTCTCGCCAATTTGACCATGTCTCCGCCCGCAGCGGGTGTGTAGTAAACAACCCCCCGCCGGCGCTCCGCCAATCCCATTGTAAAGCAATCGAATAGGTTCGTGAGATGTACGGAGACACCAAGGCCGGGGATAATAAAGACAATAGCCTTACGATCCTTACTTTTACCACCCTGACGCAACTTCTCGATATAAACCTCTGCCTCAAAGCTACCATCTTTGAATGTTCCCTTGTCTGCCCTTCTTATCCAGAGCCTAGCATTGATGCCAAACTTAGGAGTATCCCCGCCCGGAGAGAGCTTGCCGAAGCCGCCCATCGACTGTAACATGTGATTGATCTCGACAACCAGAGCATTCTTTTCAAGCGAGGCCGTGTTGACGTTCGGTACCCATCGGCGAGTAAACTGAGCCAATAGCTGTGCCCGTCTGCCCATATTCGCATCCCCGAGGTCGCCCTCCCGCTCCACGATGCTCTGAACCATGGCAGCGCTGTCCACCATAACCGCCCATACGTCATCCTCAAGTAGTAAATCCGCAGCTTCTTGAAGCATGTCCGCATGGGTCCTTCCCTTGCCATCGGCGGTGTGTTCGATGTACTGGATGGTTCCGTCGAAACCTGACTGACCCACTGCGGATTCAAGATACTCACGGCGTGCTCCACCTTCCAAGTCAACGAGGACGATCGTTCCGTCATCAGGTGCAGCACGACCCGCGAGATAATATCCGAGAGTGCTCTTCCCAGTTTCCCAACTACCGTATAACTCAATGCCGCCCCTAACTGGGAGACCTAGTTCTCCCTTTGGGCCTGCTAAAGCCCGATCCAAACTCCATAGTCCTGTCAAGACTCTCACCGCATCAGGTATTCTACCAACGATCCTCATCAATACATACCAATGAAGTCAATGATCTCTAACCAGTTGCGGAAGCGATGTCCGCCCTCGATTTCTCTGTTCCAAGGGGCGTCCATGATTATAACATTATCGTAGCCCTTCTCTAGTAGGGGTCGTAGGATTTGGGCATGGTCATCGATCACCCACGCCACGTCCATCATGTTCTTTGGTGTGAACCATTCCACCTTAGCTTGCATACTACCGGGGAACTCAACCGGGAACTTGTCAAAGGTATGCGAGGCAAGCCAGCGCTTGGTTGCCTTGATGTTGTCACCGTGGTCGTGGGTAGCTGTGATGAAGAAGGGGTCCCATCCATTGAAGGCTAGCTGCATCACACCTATCTTGGCATTATTCAATAACGGTAATTCAGATAGGAAGTCGGCGTCGGCCCAGTGCTTGTCAAATCCGAAGTCGTCGTACATCTGATCCAGATTCTCATGCCACCTATCAGGCCATCCATGAAGGTGGATGAAGTACCCCATATAGTCCGCCACTACATCGTGAATGTCCACCGCAATTTTCTTCATATGTTTATCATCCATTCAAAGTCTCCGGGCACCCCCACGTGTATACCCTTGTGATAATGCTCAGCATTCGGATTCTTTCCAATCATTATCAATCCGCCGGCGGCTTCAGCTTCTTCCTCTGTGATCTCTTCGTGGCACTCATCACATTCGAGCCACTTGCTTCCATCATCCCTCGTGTGTAGTGTCATCTATCTCTCCACGTCTATTCCCACGTCCGTGCTCCACCACTGGTGACCTATCATCTTTCTTTGGATGGTGAATGCTGAAGTAGATAAGGGTAAAAATATGCCACCCCGCATGGCTAAGATGAGGATGACCAGAGTCAGGGTCAATGTCTTCACCGCCCCACCAAGCCGTGAGATGCCTTTGAAGCGCTGCATAGGATAGAGACCAATCATAACCGCGTTCCCAGTTTCGATCATCGTATTTATTGGCTCCGTACCCATAAACCCGGGCAAGCCACCAAATGGGCTCGACTGGTATGAGGTCCATCCTAACATCGTTCGTGGCCTTCTGCCCCCCGGTGGTGTTATCAGTATGGATCGTCTCACTTTTCGAAAATCCCGCTAGCGGATGTGACTCGTTCGATTCCTGCGGCGATGACATCATCTTCCTCCTGTAGGTGTGTGTTGAGATGACCTAGTACTTTGTACTCGCCGCTGCCCTTGGCTATGTATAGAGTGCCGGTCTCCATTTCAATCATAATTTTTAGCGCTGTCTTAGCGCGTCCATATTCGCCTCGTACGCCTTTTGCGATGGCACGAAGTTCCGCCTTGTTTGGGGCCTTCTCGATAGCATCCCAATCATCCTCCGTTAGTTGTCCTTCTTTGCTTGCGGCTTTTATATACCAAAGTCCACTCGGTGGTTTTTGGAGTAGACGATTGACCCGAGATTGTTTATGCTCCGGGCGCTCAAATACCCACTCCCAAATCTCCACCATGCGAAGGATGGTTTGGGGGCTACGACCAATACGAGCAGCCGCAGTTTGTATGAAATCATGCTCGCTGTCGAATGATTCAGCCCAAGTTCGTCGTGCACAGTAGAGAGTGTGGGCCATTGAGAACCACGCTGCCTGACCAAAGCGCACCAGAGTATCCAAGTATCTGAAAATGTATTCAGGGTCTTGATTCTTGACAGCATCCTCGACAATAGCCTTTGAATCCTTCTTGATCTGAGTAAGTTCCACACTTGTGAGACGAATGTTACTATCATGGGGGTGACTTAGATCACTCACCTAAAATTGATCTTTCGGCCATAAGCAAAATCCGTGTCTGTTCAACCCTATCATATTCATCCCATATAATACGTAGAAGTTTCTCGGCTTTCACATCCAATTCACCGAGGTTTGTTGTGATTCCATTCGGCCACTCATCAGAGTGGGCATTTACGTCATTCAGTTTTTCTCGGTACATGGTCAAACCGAGTGCCAATTCTAATTGATCAGAATTCATCCTAACCACTCCTGTTCCGTAATCTGTCCATCAAAAATAGCTGCGGCGACCGCATGGGCGGCAGTTGAAACTCCAAGTTTGGAGTAGGCAGAATATCGGTGATGCTTGATCGTGTGTCTGGAAAGACGTAGATGCTTTGATATCCAAAGTATATCTTTACCCTGTGCAGTATGAACAAGAACTTGTCTCTCACGATTCGATAGGCGCACCGACCCACCTCCGCAGTGATGCCAACATTCTATTCATTGAATGATGAAAAGGATTGTAGTACCCCATGCCTCCCGTCCATGCAGTGAGGAAATAGGTGTTGTGTATGCTATGCAACCATCTCATAAAATCGCTCCATTGCTAATCTAATTTCGCCCACTCCCCCGGCGCGTAGAATGATAGCTGGATTGACAGACGCCACTGCACCTTGGATGCTGGCGGGGAAAAACTCAGAAACGACTCGTGTTCCTGCAACACGTGTGATGGAGTCTGAGAGTACAACTTTCGCGACGTCGGAGCCCATAAGAAAGAGCCACTTCCTTCCTGCCATCTCATTGATAAGCTGACGAAAATGCCAATCAAGTTCTTTTGCATATGACTCTTTGGGATCACGAGCTTTTGTAGGGCCGCCCGGTGGAACGGCGTGGAGCCATAGGTTTGTGATGCGACAGTGAGTCGGGTCAATTCCAACTCGTCTAAGCTCCGTGCGAAGAACCCTACCCGCCGGCCCAATCCAAGGACGCCCTTCGCGAACCTCAAGCCGGCCGGGAAACTCACCTGCGATAAGAATTTCAGCGTCATCAGGACCTGATGGAGCTACTAAGACTTTTGGACAGTTGGGACATCTTCGTCGTTGCGGCATTTTTTACACCTCGCTCTATTACTCTTCGGATAAATCGGCGGCACAAATCGTCTGCCATCCACGAACCAACCCAATGGCCTGTGATTCCAGCAGTTAGAGCAAAGATATACTTGCTCACCAAACCCCACGCCCTTTGGAATCTTATCCACCCCAAGTAGGACCTGCTTCCATATCCACATTCATTGGGAACCCTATTCCGACGTCAAGACCGGATTGAGCACCCGTTTGAGTAAGAAGTCGACGCCATATACCCGATCGATCCGTGTCAACAACGATCTCATCGTGAACAACCAGAACAACATCGAACGGTATGTCATTCGCTTTAGCAGCCTGATGAAGTAGAACCAACCATCGCTTCGTCTGGTCGGCCGCGGACCCCTGAACAGGTGCATTACTAGAATTACGCTCCCACTGATCTCCATATAGATTCATCCATATCCTGCGACCCAAGGCTGTCTCTACGTACTCGAACCGATCAGCCATCGATCGCTGCTTCCTCTGCCACAGTGGAACTCCGGGCCACCGTGTCTCCCGGGCTCGCATCCCCCGCTTGGCTTCACTCTCGGTCATGCCTGTTAGGTCCATCACCCCATAGGCACTCATGCCATAGTTCAATCCGAGGTTGATCCGCTTGCCTATGTCTCGGTCATCTACCCTGAAGTCGTCGGCGGTGGCTTGATGTAGGTCAATACCTCCCTCAAGGTCCACCCAAAGCCTTTCGTCCCCAGACAGCGAAGCCAATATGCAAACTTCTTGGTTCCAAATGTCCGCTGTGATAACCCGGCCACGCGGGTTGCGGCGAATGAAGAGTTCTCTAAATGCCCCTTCAGTTCGCTTCGGGATTTGTTGAAGATTGGGGGATGAACAAGCCATCCGTCCAGTCTCAGTACCGATGACCTTCCAGTCAGGAAAGACCAAGTCGCCCTCTTCCACATGCGTGTCGATCCATCGAGTTCCATACGTGCTAGCAAGTTTACGAAATCGTTTAGCCTCAAGTATGTTACGGACGAGCGTAGCTGGTCTTGAAGAGCCACGTCTCTCCAACGTAGTAAGCAGAGGACGCAGTGTTTCACTCGCATTAGTGTTAGGTATAGTCTCGCCAATCTCAGTTTGAATCGCATCTTTCACCTGCTTCGGGCTCATGGTGTTGATCCCAAGAGCATCCTCCATCTGTGCAGCGTATGTTTCGTTTTGCTCAGCAAGAGCCAACCAACCGTCCACGTCAATCCGCACTCCTGGCATGTCCATGACAGCCCACGTCGTTGGCTCATCCACGTTCCAATAGTGACGCATGTCGATGTCATCGTCTGCAATGTATTGTATCTGAGCCATACAAATCTGATGTGTTGCCAAAGCATCGCGGGCAGCATACTGTTTCATCTCCTCTGTCATCGAATCACGGTGACTGAACTCCGACCGTGATTCTTTGGATAACGGCTTGCCAAGCCAGCGCCGGCTCAAATCCCCAAGCGCGAACCCCAGATACCACCCTCCAAAAAGCGCCTTCTCAACCAAGAAGGTGTCATGGATCGGTCGTTGCTCAATGGTGACGAAGCGTCGTAGTTGTCTAACGTCGTATAAGGCATTGTGAAAAATCCATTGTCCTTTCTTTATTCGATCAAAAGCTTCCTTCAATTCAGACTGTTTATCAATTAGATATGTTTGACCACGACCATAGCTGAATGTGGCAGCGGCAAAAGTACCGTGTGGTCTATGTAACCGCGCTCGAGTTTGACCAAAGAATTCTGTGTCGATTGCAACCAACTCATCCGGCTTTGCTTCACGAGGTAATTCACGCAATATTTGCATAAGTCTCTCGCCTTACAACAGCACTGATGGTTTGATGTGGCAGCGAGTACGCTCTCGCTATTCTTGCAGAAGTTACCCCTTGATTAGTAAGAAAACGAATACACGACACAACTACAGCATTCAGCTTTCTTGGTCCACCACTCCCCGGTCGACGTTTCGCCCAGTGCAAAATATTATCAATTCTATTACCCCTTCTAAGTCCCATCCATGGACGCACCACTTTCATAATAGTAATTGCGCGCTGACCATATATGGTGGTTTCATATTGCGTCTTGCGATTACCCTCACGTACATATGTGCTGATTGTCTTGGTATCCATCAAATCAGCCACCCGTTCAATTGTGTCCAAGTCTGTCATTCGAACAGCGATCTTCGGAGAAGATGTGTTACGTGTGAAGCATCCCTCACCTTCTAACAATCCAGCCAACCAAGCTATTTCCGTCGTTTGCATTTGGACCTCCAATCCATCATTACCTCGGCCTCCTCCAAAATTTCCGATACGTCTTGAACTGTCTTATATGAAGTGCTTGTAGCTCAGCGTCCTTGCCTTCCTGAGTAAGATCGATCCGAATGAGTATGCCATTACAACGGAAGTGGTTCTTGTCCCAGTGGGTGTGGCTCGCTGCCTCGGTGTTAGTAGGTAGAGGTACCTTCGAGCGGCAGTGCGGTAGCGGGCACACGTAGAGATGAACCTTCTTATCACGATAGCGATAGTCCGTCCGGCTCAAATGACACCGTCGAGCGGGTCCCATGCCGCAGGATACCGGTTAGTTGCCTTGCCCCACCGACCATTCTTGCGATCCCAAATAACGCGAATCGCTCCCGTAGAAGAGGGCTGTACGGGTGAACGGTATCGAGTTTTCCCCACAATGATGTGGGCAGCCCCGGGAATACGCGGTAAAACATCTGTCTCATCTTTGTGTGTACTCCTCTTGAATACCTGCGACGGGTTGTAGAGTAGGAGGATCATGGAAGCCGCCTGTTCTGCCCTTCCAGAGTAGCGAATATCCTCAATCGTCGGAATCTTGCCATCCGTGCGTCGATACTGAGCCACGAGAATAACAGGAATTCTAATCTTCTTGGCAAGGACGGAGAGTGAATTATAAATGCGTCCCATGACGGCCTCCGACTGTTCCTTAGTCCCAACAAGCATGTCGGCATAATCCACGCCGATAAAGTGGAGAGTGTGCTGGCTTGCGAGACGAGTCGCTGCGGCATAGACCTCATCCACATCATAAACGTCGTCACTAAGGATGATATTCTTTCGCTTCTTAGCATCGGCTAGGTCCGGGTCCACCTCGATCATACGGTAGACAATCTGGGCCATGGTCATCTCGAGCGTTAGAATCGCACATCGTTTCTTTCGCTTAGCCGCCCTGCGAGCGAGTTCAATGAGAAAAGTAGTCTTCCCAGTCCCGGTGATTCCGGCCACGATGGTGAGACCCGCCATCGGGTATCCTCCAACATATTGATCCAGCGGCGGATAATAGGAAGGAACATATATTTGCGGCTCCGGCTCTACTTCATCAGCCGTTGTCCAAGTATGGAAGCCTTGCTCAAGACGCCCGATCGCCGAGATCGCCCTTCCAATGTCGGCATCCTCACCTCGCTCCAGCTTATCCGCAACCTTGCGGAGATCATATCCAGCACTGACTCGGACTGCGGATTTGCGGCAAACAGCAATGTAGTCATGGGCGTTTCCATCCACCGCGTTAGCTGCACTTTCAGCCGTAAGCAGGGCCGCAATACCCACATCATCGAGCATTTCTGATTTGCCACCGCCATCTCTTGATATTCTAGCCAAGATGTCATACGGTGGAGCGAGATAATGAACTTCGATCGACTCGGCAGAAATTTGACCATCAAGAATTAGACCTGCCACTACTTCTGAGGCTCGAATCCACTGCATCTCTTAGGGCCTCCAGTCCATGCTTCGCAAGGATGTCATTAGGGTCGTCAGTTCCCGCCGGCCAATCCAAGCGAAGCGTGCGACCACGCCAATCCAATCGAGCGGCAAGTGCAAAGGCCGTAGCGTCTTCATCTCGGTCAGGGACAATAGAGATCGGCCGTGAAATATCTGCCAGCCAATCTGGATTGAATGATCCCTTCCCTGCTGTGGATGTGCAAGCTGCCATTCCCACCATATTGAGAGAGATCGCGTCAATAATCCCAAACGTGACAAATATCTCTGGAGCATCTTTTATTGCCCTCCAATCGGGGACGTACATCATGGGACCTTGCTCAGGAGGCATATCGTATCTCATAGACGTCTGAGAGGCCCGGCCGGGAAGAGCACGCGCAACCACACCCAATGTGCTAGCGTCTGATGACGTGATAGGAAACGTGAGCCATCCATTGTCATAACCAATGCCACATAGCTGAACCATGTTAGCGATTCCGCGCCCCTCAAGATAAAGTCCCGCGCCCGCCGTATCCCCAACTCCAGAAGTGAGAGCCGCAGCACGTTCAGCCACGTATTCATCTAAAGGCCAAGTCCAGCGCGGACGATGTCGAGCGCTCGCACCAGCCGACTTCGGTGGTGGTTGCGAGCCACTCGTAGCTCCCATTTCGAGAGCCCCCAAGAGTTGTAGCGCGGTGCCCTTCGCACCACAAGAATAACAAAGAAAGCGCGACGTGCTCTCGTAAACAGCAAGTGCAGGCGTCTCTGTATTGTCATGGTATGGGCAAAAGAGCAGAACGTATCCGCCGCCTACCCGGGCGCCGGGATAACGCTCGAACTGCTCAATCAATTAGACAGCAGCTACACCGGTTGGTAGTCGGGAGATGGAAGGCCATCCAGTTTCCACATTGATCAGAAACTTGTGCTTGCCGGCCCGGTCCAATAGGATGGGCTCAAGATACTCAAGCACGTTGTCTGACCAAGGGATGTCCTCGTCGTCGAGGTCATAGCCTGTTAGATACAGGAAGCTCTCGACCTTATCCATCCACGTCTGCCGGGGCAGGTACATCTTAGCAAGCCCCTTCTTGAATGGTACGAAGGGGTAATCCATGCCCATCAACATCGTGTAGTCCTTGAATTCACCCGATGTGATCTGCAAGACCGCTGTAAATTTGCGTCGATCGGGCTCGGTCCAACTCTGCTTCTTCTTGGAGACAGGATGGACGCGCTCTCGCTTGCCGCCCTTGATCTCGTTGATCCTTGGCACCCCGTTGTCCTCACCATCCTCACTCTCATGAGTGAAGCCAATGAAGGTACCTACGTGATTGTCTCCCCACGGTCTAACCGCGGTAAGACCTTCCTCGTCTACAGTGAGAGAGTAGTAGATATCCTTCTGATTCTTCTGGACTATTTCGGGGGCTAGGTCGTCGTAGTCAAACAAGTAGACATCACCGGACTCCGCTACCACCTTGACACTGGTCTTGTTGAAGCGGATTGCACCTCGCCCGGACGGGCCATAATTCGGTGCGATCTCTCGGGGGACACCCATGTTGAACCTCCTATCGATTGGACAGGAAGTCTACCA
>SDBV01010901.1_pt1 | contig 11864 bp, 9 predicted proteins | sample 2277081 | NCBI WGS metagenome assembly SDBV01 (sample SAMN10402039, study PRJNA504765) | marine sediment metagenome | isolation source: marine sediment core GS10_PC15, 223 cmbsf | place: Arctic Ocean: Southern Knipovich Ridge | collected 2010
TGCCGCCACCATCTGTGTCCTCGCGACCCAACGCCGCCTCATTAGAAAAGCGATCATCCGCAATGATGACAACATCATCCTCTGTCCAGGGCTTAAGAAAGACTGAGTTTAGCCACACGTCAGGGTCAAGCTGACTACGGAAAAGTTCAGTACCCACAAACTGCAACACCTGACGGATAGTCATAAATTTTGGACCGTCGGGAAATACTCGCTCTTTTGTATTATCACTTAATGTGTTGTAGGGCGTCCAAGAAACATCGTTACAATGACCTTCATCATATGGCCATGGCACCTTGGTCAACTTCTGTTTCCCCTCTTCCGTCTCCATATCTTCTAGTGGAATTCCAAAAATGATATGACATGCCTTTTTGAGCGCATCAGCAAAATGTACAATATGGATATTATCCTTCAACGCAAGATAACCATTTGGGTCAGCCCGTACCTGCTCATGGGTCCACAGCGGGGCGATCAATTCCTTGATCATCTTAGCCGATGTGTCTTTGCCTACTTGTTTGCAACCACACAAAGTAATATATCTAGTCATAATTTTCTTCCACAATTTTCTTTTTACGATTCATTGAGCTTCTCTCCTCTTACTACTTGCATTCGTTTGACCAAGGTCGCCGCCGCCTCTTCTAAATTGTCGAAGATTCGACTCGGACCCAGAATTCCCCACAGCCAATGCGATACCTTATCAACGCCTTCGGGCATTACCAACACTACCGGAATTTGATTTTGTAGGGCGTGAACAATCTCATGTGTCGTGCCAAAAGTCTTGGCTGCGCACGGCAAATAAACGATCATGCCTTCGCAGCGATTCAACATCGCAAGATCACCCTCTACAATATTAGCACAGAATGAATACAGATCCAGCCAGTCTTCGTTTGCCTTCATCTCATCAATGATGGACGTCTCGCTACAGGCGTCTGGACAAGGATCAATAGTAAGAATACGACTATCCCTTGTGAACAGAAACCGTCCAATACTTTCCTTCCAATAGGTGTCCGCGCGATCATGTTCGTAAGGACTGGAGAGATATATCCTCATTTCATCATTACTCATTATAGATACTCCTTAAAAATTAAGCGTAGCTGCGCTGGCTGATAATCGCCAGGATCCTTGCCCTCATCCAGCACAACGCTCTGAAAATCGAAATAGTTCTTGCACATCTTTTCAATAGTATGATGAGCTTTTTGTCCAGCGGAGTCATTATCTAATATGCAAACTACGCGATGGCAACCCACTTTGTGCAAAAGCGTCCTATGGTGTTTTGAAAAACCCGTACCTAACACAGCAACGGTATTCTTAAGCCCAGCTTCCCACATTCTCATAACATCACCAGGACCCTCAACTACAAGAATTGTCTTATCTAACCCCATGTGTGTTGATGCACGATGAAGATTAAACAATACAGATGAGGCATGAAACCTTTCTTCGTCTGTTCGCTTTTTAGAGTCCTTGCGCATTGCTGCAAAATTAAGAGCGTGACACCATTTAGGTCGCCATGGCTCGATCTGGCTGTCATCCAACAAGCGACAAGTAAATGCTACTAAATATCCATCAATAGGATCATATACCGGAACGACGACTCGATGTTCGCCATATGTTCCAATCTTATGCCATTCTCCCCCACAGTTGAACTCTTTAACAGTTGCGTCGGCAAAGCCACGATCCTGAAAATAAATACTTGGCTTGAGATGACACATAATGTCGTTCTCCATCTTGCGGTGTTTGACAAGCTGTGATCTCTTACGAATAACCTGTTCTAATTGTCGTGCCGCTTCAGCGTCTAGTTCCCCTACGTCATCAATATCTTTTTCTATAAGATCTAACACCCACTGAATAGCGTCCCTAAATCCACATTTTTTAATACACTGAATAAGAGCAAAGATATCAGACCCCTTTTCTTGATGACAGTGATTAGTAAAACATTGCCACATCTGTCTAGTAAAATCCCAACTAAAAGCCTGAGGGTTATCATTTGGCGTACGACCATTATCATGAGGGATAAGGCAACAACCCGCTAGTCGATCTCCATAGTCCATACCTTTAAAGTTTAGCTTTTTCATGATCATACGCATATTCTTATGAGCCAATTGACGGACTGCCTCAATTTTACTCTTACTCATATTATATGGTTGCGTAGTCATAATTATGGTTTAATATTTTGTGCATTTGTTGAACTATTAGGCATAGCTGGTGTCGTTGATGGTGCCGGGATAAGCTTGGCAGTCCCAAGTTCTTTAAACTTCCCCATGCTAAGATCTACATCAACATTTATGTGTGTACTGATCCCCTTCCCGTATCTAGATGCAAGTATATGTATTTCGTGTGTACCCTGTGGTGAGTTTATAAAATCAACAGCGTCCTTTTCATGAAGAAGACTAATAGAGTCTACTAGTTCAGCAATCTTTTTTGCTCCTGCAATCATACTCAAGTCCTTATCCATACTGCGATTAGTTTGACCAAACGCCAGAATAGGAAGATGAAACTCTTCAGCAAAATCATGTAGCGCCATACAGGAGTCACCCAGCACATCATGCGCCCCAACGCCGGCGGCTTTTACTTCGTCAATTCGTGACAATTTAATATAGTCCCAAACAATTAAGCATTTTGCTTGATGAGTTTGTGTATCCAGTCCAACATGCTGCATGACCCATCGACGCAAAAATGGTAACATCTCTCTTGCTGTCATACCAGTCATCTTTTTATAATAAAGCTTATGTGACTGAAACTCTGCCCAGACATCCTCGTCCTCTAAAACCTGTCGCGCTAACCCACACTGAGTCGCAAATGTTTGATCATATCCATCTCTTTTAATCTTATGTGAATCTGCCTTCCAATATCCTGTCTCAATAATCTCATAGGGTATTTCACCGAACATGCCAAATGCACGAACTGACTGTGCAACTTCATTAAGTTCACTGTCGCAATATAAAACAGGTATATGTCGTGATAACTCAACAGCCGCGCGTGCCCCGAATTGAGACTTACCGGCTTTCGTTGTAGCGACTAGAAGCGATACACTGCCATTGCGTAGCCCGCCAATGCCACGTTGCCAAGTGGGAAAACGAATATCAACACCAAGTTCTCCTGGATGTTCCGCTAAATCCATAATAATATCATATGCTGCATCTGGCAAACGAATAATATCGTCATCAACCACACCTTGTAGTTTGTTAGATAGATTCATAAGCGATGAGTCTACGGTATTAATTATATCGCTAGTTTCATCAGGCGTATCATCAATATATTTTCCTAACTTCTTAAGCATTGCTTGATATCCGCCCTTGACAGACTCGCGCTTGACCTGCATGAAAGCCCGGTTCGTATCAGCCGGACTTGATTCATGATCTAAGCATGCTTCTATAAGTTCACCATCACGACATATCTCATAAAAGTCTTTGAACCCCAGTGCCGCCGCCTCTGCGAGGAGTCCTGGTTGTGTCACAATAAGCTGCTCGTTCGCATTCATAAGCAGACGTTGTAAAACAATGAAAAACTTCTGATGAGTCTTATCTCTAAAATCATCTACAGATAGATGCTGTTGAATATTAAAAAAGATATCTGGATTGCGGCATAGCCCTGCCAACAAGCCAAACTCAGCAGGGATATTAGCCATCAACCATTTTCTCCAACTTACCCAAAACCAATTCCTTACTCATCTGTTCGTTATATGCAACCCTAATCAATGTGATACCTTGCTGTTCGCATTGCTCGTCTTTTTCATTATCGCGACGCCTTGCCTTTAAAAAGTTTTCTTTATTACCATGGAAATGTTCATTATATTCAAAGTGTTGGATGCCATCAAATTCGAAAGCAATCTTTAGTCGTGGTAAATATATATCTAAAAACAAAGCTCCTTTACTAGCCACGTTGTGCTCTAACTCTATTCTCTGGTTGGGATAAAGCTCCCGCACAATTTCTAATAATTTTTCAGAACCTTTACTCATCAATTTCAAAAGTCTCTGGATATAATGCTTTAAGTTCTAACATAATATGAGCATAAAATGCGGCATCATTTCTTAACATATTTACCACTGTCTTATGGGGTTTCTTAACAACCTCACCCTTGGTGTTAGGCACCAAGTAATACTTCCCTTCCTTATCGATAATGCCAAGATCACCTGCCATTGTTGCAAGCTCATCATAAACATCTATACCCTTTCCGTAAATCAATGGGAACTCACCCTCAATAAATGGCGGGGCTACTTTATTCTTTATGATTTTATAACGAACAATATGACCAATTTGTTGTCCATCATCGCTCATGATACGAGTCTTGCTAGTGATATCCTTTAATTGAATACGTTGATCTGCATAAAACCGTAAGGCTCGACCGCCACTCGTCGTATCTGGATTTCCATAAACACCAATCTTACTACGTAATTGATTAAGAAAGATCACCGTACTCTTTGATTTACCTACCGCAGCTTTCAGCTTGCGACACCCCGCACTCATTAATTTAGGCAAAGTACCTACGTCGGTTTCTCCAATTGCCTTAGAATCAGTTTGTTCCGGCAAAAGAGCATCAACAGAGTCAATAGCAATAATCGATCCTGGATATTGTAAGACATAAAGCTCCGCAATCCGCAACGCCTCTTCACCCGTGGGTGCTGTAACGATCTCTAACACACCGGGATCTCTCAATGCGGGAAACGAATCAACTAGAGTAGGTTGGAGTGCCTGTTCTTGATCAAGGAAAAGCAGTTTCTTACCGCGTTTGGCAGCTTCAGCCATGATCGATAATACCAGTGTAGTCTTCCCCGCGCCTTCATTACTGTATATCTCTACGAGAGACCCACCATAAATCGGAACTTGTAGATTAATATCCAAACTAAGAGACCCCGTCGAATTACCACTTGGCAACTTAAGTTCATCGCCCGTGCAAAATTGGGTGTCCTCAAATTGCTTACGCAAATTATTCATGAACAGCTTATGTTCCCGCGTCGCCAACTTATCGTTGTCTTCCGTCATATCTAGCGCCTCAGTTGTCTCCATCCTCTAACTCCTTTAAGATCTCACTCAGTGTTTTCTTTCTATTACTACTAGCCTCTTTAGTTTTATATCCAGTAGTGTTTTCAACATAGCTACTATTTTTATCAGCAAGCATCGCATGCAAGTGTGTGTAATATAACACGAATTTATCAATATTGCACCACTTAAAATATTGCTTAATCTTCCAACGCAGTAGACCAAATTCTTTATAGTCTAAATCTATAATTTTATAAAACTGTACAAACCATGCTAGCTGTTCTGTATCTATACCCAGCTTACTCACACGCTTGACCTTGGTCAAAAGCTGTCCCCAGACCTTCACAAGGGGGCCCTCCTTCCTCCATCCACCCTCTGGCAGCGCTCCATGCCTATTGATCAGAATAGCCTCAACGATAAAATTTGAAAGATCGTGACTAGTCTCCGGGGTAGATGGGCTGGTATACTTCTTTACTGCTGCTGTCATGATTCCTCTCTATTATTATGTGCCTAGAGAGTTATTTCGTGCGTGATTTTTAAAGTTATGAGAACTTGATAAAGTTCTGTCTATTGCTAAAAAAGAATTTACCTACTATCTGTTCTCCATTTCCGGGAACAGAGGGATTTGTGTTTAAAACTGCCGAACTTAAAAACACACCCTGATCACCTACAATGACAAACTCTGCATTTGGAACTGGAATAACATCAACCTGAACGGTACCATTTTGATCACGGTCACCATTATCCGCAAGTTCTTGAGTGATTAAAATTGCTCCAGATGTTCCTGGGTCACTTATGGATATAACTTCTACCGGTACTGAAGAGTTACCACCCGGGTTTAAGAAGATACCTGGTGTGTTCAAGGCAGAACCGGGACGTTCTAACACCCGGGGCGTACCTTGGGACGCCTCAGCCGCTAAGGTTGAGAACTCGCCTATGCTTACTGCGCCATTTAATAATGGCACATCAATTAGACGACGAAGAGGGTTGGTATTCTCAATAGCTACGTCAAATACATTCGAAGACGATCCCACGCCACTAACAAAGACTATAGTGCCATTAGAGAATGAGCGCCCTCCGGTCCAGTAGCGCTGAATCTCTCGACGTCCGCCGGGCAACTTAAACTCATTAACGTGATAAAGTGCTTCGTCTCCGATATTTAAAAATCCATCTACACAGAAGGCGCCGCCCTTACCAAACGCACTATCAAAGTCTGGATCAATGCTACTGGAGATTTTTGCCGGTACCGTATATTGCTGGATAGTGTCACCGCGATAACGCTCCTGTGTGCCGGCGTCCGGAATATTAAGAAAAGTTAATGCATCGTTAACTTCTGTGATGGTTGCGCGACGAATGGTCTCACCCCTACCTCTGACGCGACCAAGAATTGGATTAGCCGGTGCTCGCGGTCGAATTCTTTGTGTGGGAGCTAATGGACTAAAAACGTCAGTGTCAATTGGATTAATAATACCGTTGAGAATAGCGCGCTGGCTATCTCCAAGGGGTGTCTCTTTGCCAAACTCAGCAAAGAAACTAGCGATACGATAATTACTACGAATACCATTAAGTCCAAGCGTGAAGTTAACATCGGTAATGCCGTGATTTCGAATGCCAATAACCCCACTGGCGTTCGCTGCCTGGTTAGAAAATGAATCAAAAGAAATTCTAGGTAACCCAACTAGTTCAATTTGTGAGAATTGCGAATTAGCCGCTGGTGCAATCCACCCCTGGAGACGGCGAAACGCACGGTCTTCTAGCAGCTGTATTGAAGTAGTCCGACCCTGTGGAGGAAAATTCCACGGAGCGAATTGATCATCAATGACAACCACTTCGTTATCACAATCTGTTGCCAAAACACCGCTAACCCACTCTTGTGGGAATGACATACCATAACGTTCTGTAAAGATGGTAGGAATAGCCACGCCGCTCAAGGACCGATATGGATCTATGAGAATACCCGGATCAACAACATCGAATAAGCCAGAAATAGTAGAGACCAGCGCGTCCTCAACTAGTGTTACTAAGTACCTAAAAATAAAGTTTTCACATAAGCCAGATCCACCCATGATAGGTAACTCACACAGCACTATCCCTGCGGGATATTCTTCAAATGCCGCTAACGGATCACGAGGATCTATAACCAGCTGACCAACCTCAGTAAGCTGAATAGGAATATAGTGTTCGCCAGTACGCGAGCGTCGTCCAGACGCAGCCGGGGTATTACCAATGTTATAGTCTTCTGTCCATTGACCGAAAGCCGCTGGTGGATCCTCACCCTCTGGGCCATAAACTGTACCAGATGGCAACACCGTATATGATGCAATTTTATCGTCGGTACTTTTGAATGGAGCCAAAGGACCAAGATCTCGATTGATCTCATAGTTATTAACAAAAAGACCACTTGAGCCCTGCACGCTAATACGCTGCCCCTCTACTTGATTCTCAACATTACCCCAAGCGGCATCAGTTAACTTAAATGCTCCAGAAGCCGCATTAGCCAAAAGACCTGATGCGAGGTAAGCCCGTCCGAAAAAACGCACTGCATGATCCTGCACCCGATTATAAAAATTCAGTACCCAGTTTTGATTAGCATCACGTCGATTATTAATCAAACGAAGCTGACCAGATTCATTACCGCCAAGAGTAGCGATAGGCTGCGCGGGGTCCGCGCGGCTTGAAAAGTCTGGATGTTGTGCAGCGATACTACCCGCGTCTGCGGGTAAGCCAAACCCCGGAGATACCAAGCCTAGGTTCGTGGGCGCTGTTTGATATTTTTTAAAATAAGTCCAATGCTCTATACTCTTAAGTGCTGCTTGTAATTCTAAATCAGTAGGTTTATATCCACGAAGAATACCAACCGCATCTGTAAATTGTACAGAAAAATTTGGCCAAGCTGGAGTAAAAATAATTCCTGACGCCGGGGTATTTACACCATCAATAGGTGCTAGCAATGGAGAATTCAACCAGCCTTCTTGATGAGCACCTAACAAACGCACACGCCTTGGTTGGGTCACTAGGTCGTCCCCAAACTGTAGGCTAATTGTTTGATCAAGCCCACTAGCAGAGCCGAGTGACGCAACAATATTAAGTAGCTCGTCTTCTTGTAGCTCAAAAGGTATTTTGCGATTAATTAAACGCACCTTTTGCTCAGACATACTCCAATACCAATCATATGCCGTCGCTTCTAAAATGCGTGTAATCGCCTCTGTCATTGGTTGTGCATCAAATGTAAATCGTATAGCAGATGCATCACCGCCAAGGTTGGCCTCAAGGTCTTCTTTTGATGGTAGGGTATCTAAATCAAACATGATTTCACCCTCATCAACAGCTAGTTGTATCGCATCTAGTATCTGTGGGTATGTACACCCCTGCTCCAGAACCTTGCGATATTCTCTAAAAAGTGGTTCAGAAATATTACCTTCGATATCTGTGAACCCTTTGGTAATTCGTACACCACGAGCAACTGAGATTATACCTGACCCAGGATTATCACCAAGATCTTCGGTCACTAGTGTTATGGCATCTAGACAACGCCGCGTGTCACGAATATTAATCTGTAAGATTGTACCGTTTGTATTGATACTATATTCGGAATGTGTAATTTCTCCGCTAACTAAGAATTCGCCTATAGTAAAACCAATAATACGTCCAGGTAGTGGGGCTTGTCCGCTTGCTCCATGAAAAGCCTTAGGATCGTCACGCACAGGCACCCATGATGTGTTAAACGAATGGGCGGTAGTATTAAATCCAAAAGTAGCATTGATCTGAATCAGCGCCGCGTCTAAATCACGCCCCGGCTCGCCTGGAGGAATCAAACCAGATGGAAAGGTGATAACTGGCTGGCAATCTTCAAGCCCAAGCCCCTCGACCGTTATCTGTTCCCCATTTAGATTGAAATTAGCCATTCATATCAGTCCCGAGCTGGTAAGTTCAACAATTATTTTTGAATCAAAGACACGGGCTGTGACTTCGGATGGTCGCTTAGATTACGCTCTTCCGTTTCAATCTGTCCATTGTCTAATTCCCAAATAATCTTTAATCTATCACCGTGTAGTTCACCAACGCCCTGCGCAATATCTTGATATCCGCCATATATTGGATCCGCAGATATCATTTTACGCACACGACGACTATAAAAATATCCATCTGCTGATGGGTCTAGATTGATTTGTGTAGCAGGATTAAGATCTGCGTTTGCAAAGGCCATGTTGGCTATTTTAACACCATGATCTTCACAGAATTGTTTAAGACGCATCCATGCATTAGGCTCGCATAATGATGCGTCTTCTGCAACTTGATAAACCTCAAATCCAGCATCTAACTGTACTACCCAAAATCTGCTCAATCCACACTTCTCCATCTTTGTTGCTAGATGATAAGGAGCGTTCTCTGCTTCTTGTCTAAGAGTCATGTCCTGTCCTTAAATATTATAGGAATTCAATGATAAAGAAAAATCCAAAATTATTACGTTCACCGACTGCCTCTGGAGAAGCTGATAACGATACAAAAAAGTCATGTACTAAATCAGTATCATTATGATCCAACAAGAACAATCTATTATCCAGTGCCGAATTACCAGCTGTCTTTGTCCAAGTATTATCAGTTCCTGGCTCAAACCCCTGTATGACCAACCCGATTACTATATCTGTTACATTATCTACACCGCTAGCCGCATTCAGTGGTACTGTGCGCATCAATGTATTTTGTGTACGAACCGGGGTAGAACCAGATGGCTCAAAACGAATCAACAACGTTCCAGATTCAGCTGGGATATCACTTAATAAAATACTAGCTACTCCTGAAACGTTAGCAAGGGATGTAGTCTCAAATTTAAAATTATTAAGCTCACCGCTGGCACGTACCCCAAAAGGCGCTACCCCCATATTGAAACCACTGGTATTGGTGATATATGTAGAGTCTTGAAATTTATCAACAATAACCGCAAATGGCATCCCCTGAGGGCCACCCGCTCCAAAAAACCCTACATGATTAGCTCCACTCGTGTTCCCTGGCGGGATTAATTGTTCAATAACCGTACCACGCGCTGGCGCTCCAGATGGTGCAAAAAACGTTAATGTGTTCACTGTAAAATACCTCTCCTGATGACTAGTCTATTAATTATACACTAAATATTCAATAAAGCCAGTCTCCCAGTGATAAAGCCCTCTAGATTAGTTTCGTTAATTCTGGTAATGATAAAATCTGTGTCCATATGGGCAAAGAAAATCTTAGAAATACCGCCCACTACGGTTAAAAAATAAATATAGTTAATACCTGCATCTGGATCCCAGATAGCTGGCCCGAAATCGGTTATAGTAGATTCATCAAAATCTAGTGATGGATCAAAACTGATAGTTGGTGGATTAATATTGCCGATAGCAATATTGCTTGGAAGCTGAATTTGATTATTTGTTGTCACTGTCCTAATCAACCTCCAGGCTGGAAAAAACCCAATACTAGTGACGACATCAAATCGTGTGGTAGCTGGAAATAAAGTAAATATCCCATCGCCTATTGATGCAAACTTATTATTACGTGGCAATATATCTTCAGCGAAGGGACCGCCTGTCGTAAAACTAAATTGCATAAAAACATCACCGTTCACATGTACGAAACCATGATTAGGCTTCTTGAAAAAGAAAGCCGCAAATGCAAATGCTGGGAATGTATTGATGAAAAATTTTACATTTTGTGTTGTTGTTAGTGTCTTATCTTCCACCCATCTAAATGATCCGTCTGGATTTGTACCTTCCTTAAAAATTGTACTCTTATAAGTAATAGTCTTAGTGGTTTTTTGACTCCCCAAACCAAATGGTTGATCTGGAGTAACAATTCGATCTGACTTACCACCAATATAAGTCAATAATGAAACAATACGACGTGCTGATGACAAACTGTCAGAAAAACTATAAAGTGGATTAACAAAACTAGTAAAAGGCGGCACGGTAATTTGTTGTGCCTGCATACCAATACTATTCCATATTACTGGTGATAGTTGATGATTTGCCGTAGCCCAATTATGAGTAATAATCTCAGTCGTTAATGATATGTCGGTTTGACCGCCAAAACCATAAATAAGATTTTCATGAACATATCTAGGTCCAGTTCCAATATATTTTTTACCTCTTGAACTTACTTCATTACCGACCCAATGCGTTAAAACCTTGCGCCCATTAAGGGGACTATGTCCAGCGCCGGTTCCCCCAAACCCATTTAAATTATAAATCAACTTATTCACAACATGAATACCATCATGAGCCTTGCCGTCAGCATCAATTCCGCTAGTTGCATAATAATTGATTGGATAATGCTGTGTGACTGTTCCGCTGGCGTCACTAGAGTCTGATGTAGTCAACATATAAACGCCCGGAGATATGGTACCTGGCGTCTGATAAACCGCCTGTCTCCCCTTAACATTTATAACACCAGACTGATCTTCGGCTAATGCATAATATCTACAAAGTTCTTTTTCGCAGGGAAATAATTTCCATGGTATGGTTTGTACAAAATTACCCGATCCTATCGGGGGAATACCTGATGTTGCAAATAACTTAATACTTGTACCGTCTATAAGATTATCGCCCGTAATTAGTACCCCTCCTGATGTAGACACCCCCAATGCTATATCATTTAAATTAACCTCATCTAGACTAGAAAATATTGGTAGCTCTCCATCTGGTAATGCTATTGGAAACACTGGCTCAACTGGTATATTGTCAGGAGTTCCTGCTTGAAGATTTTTTGGTCGTGTAGTAGGCTGCCACTGTATCTCATCTATGTCAATATCCATTAATTGCTGTGCGCCAAGTTCAAAGCCATCACCCGGCGGCTGTACTGAACCAGAGCTACCCGGAGGGACCGCCCCAGATGGCACTGTATTGACTGGTTCT